>JAEEGL011698188.1_pt1 | contig 24910 bp, 24 predicted proteins | sample 9134231 | NCBI WGS metagenome assembly JAEEGL01 (sample SAMN16246548, study PRJNA631951) | gut metagenome | biome: gut microbiome; feature: rumen; material: fiber-attached | host: Bos | place: Iran: Karaj | collected 2018-10
AAGATATTCCGAAGGCTATGATGGTGGTGGTTGGCGACGGTACTGATAGGCAAAACCTTGTTGATCTTACAAAAGAACTTGGGATTTCTGATTCCGTGCTATTTCTTGGTAAAGTGATGCCGCCAGATTTGATGGAAGTCTACAAAGTGGGGACGCTTTTTGCGACCGCGAGTGAAACCGAAACACAAGGTATTGTATTAATTGAAGCAGCAGCAACTGGGCTTCCGATCGTGGCGGTGGATGCTGGTGCGGTGAAAGAAGTATGCCAAAATGGTACAAACGGTGCATTGTGTAAGCCAGGTGATATTAATGGTATTGCTAGAGGCATGAAAAAGATTCTTGGTAGTCGTGAGATTCAGCAAAAATATAGCAAGAATAGCTTAGAGATTGCAAAAACACACGATCTTAATAACACATTAAAACGATTCGAAGAGATTTATAAAGAAGCTATTCAGATAAAAAATCTTTAATAATCTTTGCTACTTTTTCTGGCGCTTCGTAGTTAAGAAGATGGCCAGTATTTTCTAGAAAAACTATTTTGGCGTCTGGGTATTTTCTGGCGACTTCGATAGTTTTAGATTTCTTAATCAAACGATCTTTTTCGCCAGATAAAAAGAGGATTTTTTTGTTTAGATCAAACTCAGCGATGGAATGTTTGGTAGAAAATTTTGCGGCTTTTAGAACATCTCTTTTTGAAGCGTTGGTTTTGGAACATTCATGAGTTGTTTTGATGGTTTTTTTATAGGTGTTTTTTTCTTTTCTTGGTACAAATAAGTAGTCAGTGGTTATTTTATCAACTGCTTTTCTAGGTAATATAACGGATAGAGGTTGAAGTGACGCAATAACTTTTGGCGGTTTTTTAGAAATTGGTGCAAGAAGCACAATTTTGTCATTGATCATGTTTGGGTAAAAATGAGCCATAGCGGCAACAATTATTGAGCCCATAGAGTGACCAACAAGAACTGGTTTTTTGAGGTTATTTTTTTCGATGTACTTCTTTAGATAATCGGCGTAGGTTTTAAGAGAATAGTTATCTAGAGATTTCGTTTTTCCAAATGGCGGAATGTCTGGCGTGTAGGTTTTAAAATTTGGAAAATAATTAGATATTTCGGCTAGTCCGGCAGGACTACCACGGAATCCATGGACAAAGATTATTGGAGAGTTGGCACTTTTCATAATTTATAGCTTTTTGGCAGCGTCCATTTGTGGGTCGCGCCCATGATTAATATCATCGTAAGTGTTTTCAACTTCTATATCTGGTGTAATGCCAGTATTATTAATACTGTTGCCAAGTGGTGTATACCAGTGAGCAGTGGTTACTTTAAGAAGTGTATTGTTTGGTAGTTCGAGTAGTGTTTGCATTACTCCCTTACCGTAGGTTTTTGTCCCGAGAATGGTTGCAAGTTTATAATCTTTTAGAGCTCCAGCTACGATTTCTGAAGCCGAAGCAGTAGTGTCATTTACGAGAACGACGGTTTTGATATCTTTGAGAATGGCTTTGTTATGAAAAGAAAGAGTGTCTACATCTGAAGAGTGAATGGACTTTTGAATCAGTATTTTTTCACCGTCGATCCATAAGGAGAGTAGGTCCTTTGCAGCATCAACATAACCACCACCATTATTTCTGAGATCAAGAATAACCTTATTTATTTTTTTGTCTGCGAATTCTTTGGCAAAATTTTGTACAATTGTGCCAGTGTCAGTGTCAAAGCGAGTAACGGTGATGATAGCTGTTTTTCCGTCGTAATCTACGTAGGCTGAAACATTGTTAATAATTTCGCGTACCATTGTGAATTCTTTTTCTTCACCGTCTCTTACTATGGAAATGGTGACTTTTGTGCCTTTTTCGCCACGAATCTTGCTAGCAATTTCGTCGGCTGACAGATTATAAACTTCTTCGCCGTCAACTTTGTAGATAATGTCGCCAGCGAGAATCCCGGCTTTTCTGGCAGGATTGTCTGGTAGAGTGCGTACGACCTTAATATAGCCTTCGCGAAGAGCCATTTCTACGCCAATGCCGGCGCCGACGTCACCATGAAGTTCTGCTTCAAATTCAGCAGCCTCTTCGGCGTCCATATAAACGGTGTAAACATCACCAATGGCTGCCGTTAATCCTTTTTTTGCACCTTCGATTAACTTGTCTTGGTCAATTTCGCCGTCGTATTCTCGAGAGAGTTTATTATATAGAACGTTTAAAGAGGACCAATCGATATCATTTTTTTGCTGACTACTGGATGTATTAAATAGATATGGTTCGAATTTGTCCCAGTTCAATCCTGCAAAAAATCCAAAGAATAAGGTGAATGCCGAAATAATGATAGTTGTACTTAAAAAAACTTTTTTCTCGTTCCAATTCTGGTTTTCGCGCGTTTTTTTCTTTGAGGTAGATTTTCTTTTTTTTACCTTTTCCATTGCTCTATTTTAGCATGAATTGTCGACTTAGTTAATCAAAATGAATATAGTTGTATCTATATGCGCTAACGCCAGTGACATAGCTAAAGTTAGCAGTGACCGAGCCATTGTACTCTGAGATATTAATCGTGCCGTTTCCATTATCTCGTTCTACCCAAACAACATGCCCCCATTTGCCAGTTATGCTATATCCAATCGTGTGAGTGACACCTTCTCCCGAAGCTTGGGATTCGGCATAGGTTGTGGTTCTGAATCCTGCACCCCTAGCGGAACCGCCCCAGTATTTTGCATCTCCCCAACCAGAGATTGCGACGCCCCAACGTTCACGAGCTTTATATCCGGCGTAGCTAGTACATTCACAAACACAACCACCGCTAAACATTGTGGTTCCATCGCAATATCCGATGTAGCGCCAGTTGTGGTTTGGGCAGTACATTCCCTTTGCAGAAGCCAGTGCGGGAGCATAGCTATTTAGCCCAGGGTCGGTAATGACGCCGCCACCGCGCTCTCTGACGTGACGGTCGATTTCAGCCTGGATTTCGCGCTCTTTGATTTTTCTGGCTTCTTCGGCATCGGCGGCATATGCACTAGCGTCGTCGCGGTATTTATTCATGAGTTCGGCTTGACGAGCTTTATAGTTGGCGATTTCAGTGCGTTTTTCACCGAGTCTTTCTATAATAGCCTCAACTTGTGCCTTTTGTCTCTCTAATTCTTCTTTTAGCTTTTTGACTTCGTCAGCAGCAATTGCCACTTGGTTCTTTACGGTTTCTCGACGAGATTCTTTTTCGGTTAGATCTGAGATAGAATTACTACTAGCTAGAATCATGATTGTGCTAGTGTCATTACTAAAGTGCATATCTACCAATAGTTCGGCAAGAGCAACCTGATCTTGTTCTAGTTTAGCTTCGTTAAATTCGATTTGCTTTTTGAGTTCTTCGGCTGCAATTTGCTGAGTGTTAATCTCTGCTTCAAGAACGGCTATTTCTGAATTTAATCTAGTAATTTCGCCTTCTAGAGTGTTGGCGCTTGCATTGGCGCTAGCTGCTTTATTCTTTGCCTCTGCTTCGTCTTGGGCGGCTTTTTTACAAGTGTCGGTAACGCAATAGTTAGTGGCATGGACAGCGGTGATGGTTGGAACGAGAATAACCAATGATGCTACTATTGCAAGAATGATTTTTGCACGTTTAAGTATTACCATAATAAAATGGTAACACTTTTTTTATGATAGTGCAACTTTTAGTGTAGATATTTACGGATAGCGAGTTTGGCGGAGAATGTACCGATGATCATCCCAAGCGCAATGAGCGCTGCGTAAACCGCAATGATCCATTCTGACTTGATAATGCTCGTAATAACAGATACGTCTATGCCGTATTCCGTAAGTTTAGGAGTCATAAAGAGCATGCCAACGTAGCCGGCTGTTCCAGCTATAAATCCGGAAATCATACCACAGATACGGGCTTCTACTAAGAATGGCCCGCGAATAAAGTGACGATCGGCGCCAACTAGTTTCATCATTTTTATTTCTTCGCGGCGGCTAAAAATAGACATCCTAATCGTGTTAAATATAATGAGAATTGAGATAACTAGGAATACTATACCAAGGATGATGCCACCGTTTTTGGCGATGTTGGCCCAAGATGTAATGGTTTTGATTTGGGTTTGATTGACATCATATGAAGGTTCTTTTTCTGGGTCTAAATTGTTTTTAAACAATTCGTTGTTTTTTACTATGTCTTTAATACTGTCTAGATTATCGACATCTTTTACTTTGATACGCATCGTAGATTGCATTGTGTTTATCATGATCTCTTGCATTTCTTCATCGTTCAATACTTCCATTAGTTTTTCATTGTCGGTGTTTTCGTCTAGGAAGCGTTGATATTCTTCTTTTGAGTTTGCTATTTCGACAGATTTAACGTTGCTATCATTTAGCATGATACTTTTAGCTTCTGTAAGGATGCCATCTTCGGTTTGTGGCTTGAAGAAAATTGTTATGTCGATTTTGTCACGGAGAGAATCGGCTGTTTGAGATAGAACGATGTTTGCGACTACGGTAAGAGATAAGATTAGGAGTGTAATCGTCATGACGATGGTTGCGGCGATAGATAACCAGATATTTCGTACAAAACCAGCGGTGCCATATTTTACTACTCTTCTAGTAGTACGAAGTTTCTTAACCTTACCGTTTTTAGTAAGGGTTTTAAGATGTGATTTAGTGTTTCGCTTGGTTTCTATTGACTTTTTATCCATTTTGTGCTATAATACCTATATAGTCCTTATTATTTTCTTTTTCGGTGGGGTTTTGACTGGGGTGGAATGGAGAGGTCTCTTGGTGACTTTTGGCATTGGCTTGCGTTTTGGCTTTGGCTCTTCTTTTTCTAGGCTATAGACGCCTTTCCCTTTCTGATCGGAAATAATCTTACCATGGTCTAGAGTGACGACGCGTTTTTGGAGATAGTTAACAATGCCGTCGTTGTGCGTAGTAACGAGGACGGTTGTGCCAAAATCGTTAATTCTCTTTAAGAGGTCAATTATCTCCTTAGTTGTAACCGGGTCTAGATTAGCAGTAGGCTCATCTGCGATGAGGATTTTTGGTTGGCGAGCGACAGAACGAGCGATTCCAACACGCTGAATTTCACCGCCACTAAGATGAGACGGGAATTTATGTGATTTGTCTAATAATCCCACGAGGTCTAGTACTTTTGGCACGGTACGATCGATTTCTTTATTACTCATTCCGGCAATTTCTAGTGCGAAGGCGACGTTCTCGTAGACGGTGCGACTTGGAAGTAGTTTATTATCTTGAAATACTACGCCAAGGCGTCTGCGATAGTGAGGAATGTGGCGTTTTTTGACGTAATCAAGATCTATTCCACCAACGATAATTTTGCCACTACTAGGGTTTTCTTCTTTGGTCAACATTTTGAGAAGAGTTGATTTGCCGGCGCCGGATTGCCCTACAATAAACAAAAATTCATTCGGGTCTACATGCAAGGAGACATTATCGAGCGCTGGTTTAGTATCCTTGGGATAAATTTTTGTGACACCATCAAGCAATATCATAATTTAATATTAACACAAGCATATAGTTTAAGCAAACTATCTATTCTAGCCAATTAACTTCAGTCACATATATAATTTCACATGCGCTTGAATCCTTATCAGCAGATGGATTCATGTAAAAATGGTAATTGTCATCGCGCGATAGGCTAGATACCCAAGGATCGTATTGGTCAGAATAAACTCCTACAAGATAACCTTTAATTTTGACATAGTCGCCTACTCGAACTTGTAATAGTAGGTCTCTTATTTCGTCATTAGCATGTATTAAATGATTATTTGATAGTTTCGTTCGGATTAATTCGTAGTTTTTGTTAAACCATTCAAAATCTGAGTCATTTTTAGGACGATATGCCGCCATGCGATCTGAATTGGTTGTTATATTGAGTCTTTCGGCGATTTCTATACCTTCACCGTAGGCGATGGCGAAATCTACAGGTGACAATTTTTCATAAAGAGTCTTTTTTAGAGTGTAATTATGGATTGCAACTACCTTGCCATAGATTGTATAACTAGCTAGTTTTTCGATGCGAATATCTGTGCCGTCGATATTTATATTAATTTCTCCAGATGTTGTTCCTTGAACTGGGTCTGGAAGATTCTCTTTATTTATTCCGGTAATAATATGTGAAGAGATCTTGGACGCGCGAATTGCCTCGAAAGCGCCAATTATACTGAAAACGAATACTAGTAAGATAGTAATTCCAATTATTACCTTAAAATGTATTTTGATTCGACTTTCTGCGTGAGATTTTTTATTATCTAAATCTTCGATTGTCTTTTCTTCGTTTTTGCTACGGTTGATTATCACGTAAGATAGTTTATTATAGGTTGCGCCATCAATTTCACCGTCTTCAAGTTGTCGTTTCAGTTCGTATAGTTTTTGATTGCGATCAATAATGTCGATTCTTTCCAACTCGTATTCTTCAGCTGATACCTCGTTGTTGTCTTTTCTTTGTCTTAGTCTTTTTAGTTCTTGTTCTTCGTCCATGCTATTCCCCGATTTGGTTTTCTAAAAATGCGTTAATAAAACCATCGATCTCGCCGTTTAATACGGCATCAGTGTCGGTTTCTTCGTATTTCGTGCGGGTGTCTTTAACTAACTTGTATGGTTGGAGAACGTAATTCCTAATTTGTTGGCCCCATTTGGCTGATTCGCCGGCGCGAAGGTTACTGATAGAATCGGCTTGTTGCTCTTGTTGCATTTTGATGAGCTTGCCACGTAGAATTTCCATGGCCTTTTCTTTATTTTGGAGCTGGGAACGCTCGTTTTGAATTGCGACAACGGTGTTGGTTGGAAGGTGGGTGATGCGGACGGCAGAATTTGTGGTATTGACGGATTGTCCACCGTGTCCACCGCTATGATAAACATCAATGCGCAGATCTTTGTCGTCGATTTTGACATCGTCGCTACTATCCAAAACTGGTAGAATTTCAATGAGTGCGAAGGAAGTCTGCCTTAGATTGTCAGCATTAAATGGTGAGAGTCTAACTAGGCGATGTACGCCATGTTCGCTTTTTAAAACACCATAGGTATTGGTGCCAGTGATCTCGTAAACGCCAGTTTTGATGCCTGCTTCTTCGCCGGTAACGCGCTCGATGCATGTGGTTTTGAAATTCTTTTTTTCACAGAATTTAAGATACATACGTTCGAGCATGCCGGCCCAGTCCATGGCTTCAGTGCCGCCGACTCCAGCAGTGATTCTTAAGATTGCGTTCTTGTTATCATATTTGCCGGTAAAACGTAGGGCTAATTTTAGTTCGTTTAGTTTTTCTTCGATGGCGGTAATTTGTTCGTTGATTTCATCTTTTAAATCATCTCCGCCCAGCGTGATTAACTCGTCAATATCGTTAAGTTGTGATTTTAGCAAAAGCCATGGCTCGATGGTGTCGTTTAGTTGCGCTAGTTCGAGATTTTTTTGCTTGGCGTTTTCTGGATCAAGCCAAATTTCTGGCTCTGCGACAGCTTTTTCGAGTTTCTTTGCTTCGGTAATCTTACTATCGATATCTAGTTTTTGCCAAGATTTTTCTAGGTCTGCTTTTAAACTATCGAGTTTGTTTTGGAACATTTATTTTAAGCCTTTAACCACTTTTTGATATTTGGCGCCGCGGTCGTATACGTTTTCGAACATATCAAAGCTCGCAGCGGCTGGCGACATTAGCACGATGGAATTATCGATTTTTTCAGCTTCTTTTTTGGCGGTTTCTACGGCTTCTTGCAGAGATTCGGCAAGCAAAAATTTGAGGCTACCATCATTAAACTTATCAAAAATAACATGTCCAGATTCGCCCATCAATACTACGGATTTAAGATTATTAGTATGTTTTAAAAGATTTATAATGAGTGGGTTGTTTTCACCATTGCTTTTGTCTCGGCCACCAAGAATTAAAATCTTGTTTTCGTTAGGAAATGCTTGGAGCGCGACTTCTAATGAAGGAAGTGTAGTTGAAAAATTGTCGTCGTAATACTTGACGCCGTTTAATTCCCTGATAAACTGACAGCGATGCGGCAATCCTTCAAAACTAGATAAAGCCTTGACGAGTTCTTCTTCGTGTTTAGTGATAAAATCGCCTAGTGGAAGATTGAATGCTGTGGCAGCGGCGAGTAAAGCAGCTTCGGCGTTTTCTTTATTGTGCGAGCCAGGAACATTTAGTGAATTAATAATAGTCTTAAGCGAATCGTTTGGATTTTCGATTGGATATAGCAATTTATGACCTTTGGACTTCTCGGCAATAGCTACAGATTCTTCGTTGTTCTTAAAGAAGATACAGAAATCGGCAGGAGTTTGGTGTTTTGTAATATTGGATTTGGCGTTAACATAATCTTCGAAATTGTCATGAACGTTGAGATGATCTGGCTCAATACGAAGAACGACTGCGATATGTGGCGATTTTTCGAGGTCCCAAAGCTGAAAGCTGCTCATTTCGTAGACAACGATATCTTCTGGTGAAATACTATCTAAAACATCAAGGGCAGGTTTGCCGATGTTGCCAACTAGCCAAACTTTTTTGCCAAGTGTTTCGAGGACTTTAGCAATCATAGAGCAGGTTGTGCCTTTGCCTTTTGTGCCGGTTACGCCGATGATTTGACACGGGCAATGATCAAAAAAGTATTTAGTGATGCTAGAAAAATTGCCACATGGCTTGATGCTCGGACTTCTAAAAACTAGATCGTAGTTTTCGAGATTAAAACTAGGGATATCTTCCAAGTTAAAGTTGTCAAAAATTTTAAGATTTTCGCCACGTTTTTTGAAATAGGCTTCTACGCTTTTGCCTTCTTTGCCGTAGCCTAAAATTGCGATATTCATGAATCTAATTATAGATTAAGCTTGCGATTAAGTCCATAAATGACTTCTTTTTCCTCGGAACTGACAGCGGCGAGAGCCTTAATGCCGGAGCCAGCGAATTCACGAGCGATGTCAACAATGTCTGACTTGCTGATTTTTTTGATCATTTCTGGCATGTGGTCATATAGTTCAATGTCATCGTTTCTGAAATAGTTTTCGGCGTAGTAGTCGGCAATTTGGCCGACAGTTTGAGCACCCATTTGATAACGACCAAGTGCATATGATTTGGCGGCATCAATTTCTTGATCAGAAATGTCGCCGTTTAGTACTTTAACTAGTTCGCTCTGCACAAGTTCAAATAGTTTTTCGGAGTTTTCGACGTTAACTTCACCATCAAAATCCCAAGATGAGCTATGAGTATCACAGGAAGTGCTGCTATAGATATTATAGACTAGGCCTTTTTTGCGCGCTTTGCCAAAAATGCGGCTATTCATAGTGCCGGTAAGGATGTGATTGAGGCAGCTCATGGCGTAAATATCTGATTGTTCAAGGTTGCGCGGTGTAACGAGCGAAACGCCGAAAGTAATATTACTTGCGTCTTTGCGGCGAACGAGAGTAGCATCGGCGGAATGTAAATCATCGATTGGCACATCGAATCTTTCACCTGGTTTTAGGTTCCACTCTTCGAGCATGTGGATGATTTGCTTACGGCGATGCTTGACTTGCCCGGCGATAATGAAACGCATATTATTGGCGGTGTGAGTGCGGCGGTAATGCTCGCGGACATCTTTTAACTCAATATTGTTAAGTGTGCGGATGCGCTCTCTTAAATCTAAAATGTTTTCACCAATGGCTTTTTGCAGTCTTGGCCAAAGAAGTCTGGTGTAATCGTTCATATAGCCAGTGAGTTCGGCTTTAACGTTCCCTTTTTCGCTAGCGAGTTCTTCGTCGTTAAAGCGTGGCTCGGTGATGGCGATACGGTTTAAATCCATGATGCGATCCCATTCGAAATCTGCGCATTCGGTTTCGTAGCAGACGGAAGTGTCGCTAGTCCAGGCGTTGTGGTAGGCACCGTTTTTGGTGAATTCGGCCTCGTAGGCTTGTTCGTCTTTGAATTTAGCGTTTGCACCAAAAGAAAGATGTTCTACGACGTGAGCGATTTCATATAAATCGGGGCTTTTAGCATAGCGCATGCCGGCGCGAAATTGCACTCTAGTGCTCATGACGCTAGAATTTGGGATGTCAATTAAAAGCCCACGGGCACCATTTTTAAGGGTAATTTCTTCAACGGAATGCTTCATATTAGAAGTCTAGTGTTTACGGCCTTTTTTTTTGTTTTGGCGTTGTTTTTTCTTGTTTTTGCGGTTTTGGTTGCGCTTAGTATTGCTATTGGTGTTGGAATTTTTAGCAGCTTTAGTATCGTCGCTAAATTCTTTATCAAGGTTTTTGTCACCCTTGGAGATTTCGTTAACACCTTTTTCGGAAGAACTTTCTGCCATTTTGGTGAGCTCGGTATCGTAATCATCGTCTTGGGTGGTTGAAACGACGTCTTGCCTATTTAGACCGAGGATAATCTTAATGACTTCTTCGCGGAGATTACGTTGCAAGCCATCGAAGAGTTTTTGAGATTCGGAACGATATTCTACGAGTGGATCGCGCTGACCAACAGAACGCCAGTGAATACCTTCGCGGAGATGTTGCATATTCTCAAGATGTTGCATCCAGAGCGTATCAAGAACTTTGAGATAAACTTCGCGTTCGATTTTGCGCATGATTTCTTCGCCAAATTCAAGTTCTTTGTCGTGGTAAAGTTCTTGAACGACAGCAAGTGCTAGGCGTTCTCGATCTTTTTCTTTGCGCATGAGGCCGATTTCTTTAATTAAATCCTTGTCGATATCAAAGATAGCGGAGAAGTTTTCGTCAAATTTTTTGTTGACGCGTGAGCTGAATTCAACGAGTGAATCAACGGTATCTTTGATTAAGCGCTCGATTTCTTTATGAATATCTTCGCCTTGAAGAATCTTGCGGCGCATCATGTAAACAACTTTGCGGTGGCGGTTAATGACGTTATCGTATTGAACGACGTTTTTGCGGGAGTCGAAGTTGAAACCTTCGATGCGTTTTTGAGCGGCTTCCAATGTCTTAGAAATGGATTTGGTTTGGATTGGTTGATCTTCGGCTACACCGAGTCTAGACATCAACATTTTTACTCTGTCGCCTTGGAAAATACGCATGAGGTCGTCTTCGCAGGAGACGAAGAATTGAGTGGTGCCTGGATCGCCTTGGCGGCCACCACGACCACGGAGCTGGTTGTCGACGCGGCGAGAATCGTGACGAGCGGAGCCGATTACAACGAGACCACCAAGTTCTTTAACGCCTTTGCCAAGTTTGATATCGGTACCACGACCAGCCATGTTGGTAGCGAGGGTGATAGCGCCTTTTTCGCCAGCTTTGGCGATAATAGCAGCTTCGCGTTCGTTGTTTTTAGCGTTCAAAATTTCGTAAGGAATCTTTTGTGCGTCGAGATAGGCGGCGATTTCCTCGTTGTTTTTGATGGAATCAGAACCAACAAGTACTGGCTGACCTTTTTCGTGGTATTTTTTGATTTCGGCAGCAATGGCTTTGAGCTTGCCAGCTTTGGTGCTGAAAATCAAATCGTCTTTATCGACACGAGTGATCGGCTTGTTTGGTGGAATTTGGATGACGTCTAGTGCATAGATTTGTTGGAACTCTTCAGCTTCGGTGAAAGCGGTACCGGTCATACCGGAAAGCTTGTTGTAAAGGCGGAAGAAATTCTGGAACGAAATAGTAGCGAGAGTCATGGATTCTTGTTTGACGTTGACGCCTTCTTTGGCTTCGATGGCTTGGTGAAGACCTTCGTTATAGCGGCGGCCCTGCATTAAACGGCCGGTGTGCTCGTCGACGATGATGACTTCGCCGGAGTTAGTAACGACGTAATCTTTATCGCGTTTGAAGAGAACTTCGGCGCGAAGAGCTTGTTCCATGTGGTAAACAAGACGAGTGTTTTTAGTAGAATAAAGAGTGTCGATACCGAGGAGTTTCTGGACTTTTTCGACGCCTTTATCGGTGAGTGTAACGGAGCGGCGTTTCTCGTCGAGGACGTAATCGTCTTCGTTTAAGCGCGCTGCGATTTTAGCGAATTGATAGTAGGCGTCTGGGTTGTCGCCAGCAGGAGCGGAAATGATGAGTGGGGTTCTGGCTTCATCGATCAAGATGGAGTCGACCTCATCGACGATGGCGAAGTTGAGTTCGCGTTGGCGGAGATATTGGACCTCGGAGGTCATGTTGTCGCGGAGATAGTCGAAGCCAAATTCGTTGTTGGTGCCATAAGTGACATCGGCGTTGTAGGCTTCTTTTCTGGTGGCTGGTTTTAAGTGAAGGAAGCGTTCGTCGTCGTGTTTGTCGTTGATGTAATCTTTATCGTAAACGAAAGAAGCATTATTGATAATTACACCTACGGATAGACCGAGAAAGTCATAGACTGGACCGTTCCAGCCGGCGTCACGTTGAGCGAGATAATCGTTAACGGTGACGATATGAACACCACGGCCAGTGAGCGCGTTGAGATAAGCTGGGAGAAGGGCAACCAATGTTTTACCTTCACCGGTTTTCATTTCAGCAACGTTGCCTTCGTGAAGCGCGATACCGCCAACGAGCTGCACGTCGTATGGACGCATCTTGAGGATGCGATTTGAAGCTTCGCGGACAAGAGCAAAAGCGTCTGGTAGGATGGCATTTAGAGCCTTCATCTCAGAATTTGCTGGAGCAGCCTTTTTGCCTTTTTTAGCTTTCTTAGATTTCTTCTTTTTCCCTTTTTCAGCAATCTCTTGCTTGGCTTCTTCTGCTTGAGCTTGTTTGGTAAGTTTGGCAAGTTTTTTCTTTAAAATTTCTGTTTGTTCGGCCAATTCTTTTTTGGACATCCCCTGATACTTTGGTTCGAGCTTATTGATTTCTAGAACTCTTTTGTAAAGACGCTTGAGAATTTTTTTCTGAGCATCGCCAAATATACCCTGCAAAAACTTGGTCATCGCGGTGCGATCGGCGAGCTTGTCGGTTGGTTTCTTATTTTTTTTGCTTTTATGAACTTTTGGCGCTTTTGGTGCCTTTTCTGCCTTAACGGTTTTTTTGGTTTTTTCTGGTTTGCTGGATTTTTTACTTACAGCAGCTGATTTTTTAGTCATAAATATCTACACCTTCTCAGAATTATTTTTCTCCCCCCAGTTTATCACATTATTTTCTCTTAATGAATAGGTTTTTCAGACCTTTTTTAGAGAGATGTGGGGTGGATTCAAGTTTGTAGCGGCGAATTTGGCCCATAAGCTTGGCTTCGATGATGTCGATGCCGGCGAAAATGTTGGAACATTCGTCTTTTGAGGCGATAACTTTGCCGCCGACGATTTCCATAGCAGCGGAGATTTCGTATTTGTTGCCGTGCTCGCGATTTACTTCGGTGACGACAACTTTAGCGACAACGTCTTTTTTACTGCCTTTTGGTAGATAGCGATCGAGTTTGCCGATGCGTTTGGTGGCATATTTTTGGAAATTTTCACTGAGTTTATAGTTGCTACCAGTGATTTCGATTTTGTTAATCATTATATCTCCTCTCTGTTATTTAGATATGGGCGTAAAACTTTTGGAACTTTTAATTTGCCATCTTTTTGGGCGTAGTTTTCTAGGATTACCACAAGGGCGCGAGCCAAAGGAATGGCGGTGCCGTTCAAAGTGTGGACAAATTCGATAGTGCCGTCTTTGCGGCGGACGCGGCAGTTTACAGCGCGAGCTTGGAAATCGGTGCAGTTAGAACAGCTGGTGATTTCTTGGTATTTTTGATTAACTGGGGACCAATATTCCATATCGTATTTTTTGGCGGCAGGGCTGCCAAGATCGCCAGCGGCGATGTTGATGATGTGATATGGAATTTCTAGGCCTTGCCAGATGTCTTCTTCTATGGCGAGGATTTTTTCGTGGATTTCTTTGGACTGTTCTGGGAGACAGAAAGCATACATTTCTAGTTTATTAAATTGATGTACGCGGAAGAGACCACGGGTATATTTGCCGTAGGTGCCAGCCTCTTTTCTAAAGCAGGCGGAATAGCCAGCATAGAAAAGAGGGAGTTTGTCTTCGTCGATAATTTCGTCCATGTGGTAGCCAGTAAGTGGCATCTCAGCGGTGGCGATCATGGCGAGGTCTTCGCCCTCGATGTAGTATTCGTCGGATTGGTCAGAAGTACGAGGATTAAAACCGCAGCCCTCTAAGATTTTGGACGAGACCATATCTGGGACGGTCATGAAGGTAAAACCGTGTTCTAGGACTTTTGATAAACCGTATTGATAAAGCGCGTTTTCTAGAAGTGCGAGGTCGCCTTTAAGATAGTAGAACTTTGCACCGGCAACTTTGGCACCGCGTTCAAAATCGAGCCAATCTCTTGAGGTAGCAAAATCAAGGTGATCAATACCCTCTTTTTTCTTTTCGCCCCAGGCTTTGACTTCTTTGCTGCATTCTTCTCCGCCTAGTGGGACGTCGTCGAAAATGATGTTTGGGATTTTAGCGATATCCGCTTTCAGAGTTTTTTCAAGTTCTGATAGTTCGGTTTCTTTGCTTGAAAGCTCGGTTTTTAAATCTTTTCCTTCTTTAATAAGTTCAGGGGAAGGTTTTCCGCCTTTCATCTTGTTGGCGATTTCGTTGCGGCGACGGCGTTTTTCTTCGACATCTTGAAGAAGAGTTCTTCTCTGATTATCGAGATGAATGATGTGATTGATGTCGACATCGTAGCCTTTTTCGCGGGCAGAATCGGCAACTTTCTTTTGGTTTTCGCGGATAAAATTAATGTCTAACATGCTATAATTATCTCATGGAAAACAGAATTCGTAAATATGAGAAGTTCATAAACGAGCAGCTCGAAAAAAAGACTAAATCTAAAAATTTATGGCAATATCATCGTGAGATGGTGGCCGATTTTCAACATGAGAGATTAGTCCACCTTCTAATAATGCTATTCTTTATTGCTATTACTCTGGTAACGATCGTCTTATCTTGTATTCTTTCTTTCGTTACTCCAACAGAATGCTGGTATTTCCTAATACCACTTTATGTGCTAGATTTGCTTCTTATTGTGCTGTCTGTAGCTTACGTAAAACACTATTATTTCCTTGAGAACCACATTCAGAAATTATATGATTTAACAGAGAAGTTCTTGACAAAATAGTGTAAGTGTGCTATAATGAAAAGATAGGGCCATTTCGGCCCATTTTTTATAGATCCTCAACTGATTCTATAGCTTTCTTGAGAGCGTTTACAGATTTTTGGAATTTGATTCCTTCAAGTTCGCTCATTTTGATTTCGATTCTTCTTATGACACCTTTTCGACCAATAATTGTCGGAAAGCCGTTATATACTCCAGCGTAGTCATCATATGATGAGATTGGCAAAACGCGTTTTTCGTCGCCAAGGATACAGTTAACAATATGAACTGTACATGCACCGATGCCGTAATATGTTGCTCCTTTTTTCTCTATGATGGAATATGCCTCATTTCTGGCGTAATCTTCTATTTCTCCTAAGACGCTAGGTTGTAGCATGGTTTTTAAATCTTGACCGCCAACATCTGCGCTTGACCATAGCGCAAATTCAGTGTCTCCATGTTCGCCAACCTGGTAAGCATGAACGGATTTTGGATGGATGTGTAGGTATTCTGCTACTCTACGCCTTAATCGTGCAGAGTCTAGGACTGTGCCGCTCCCAATGACTCTTTCAGATGGTAGTCCGGAATATTTCCAGGTGAGATAAGTCATAACATCCATAGGATTGGTAACTACGATAAAAATGCCTGAAAAACCAGATTCCATAATTTTTCCGATCATTTCTTTGAAGATTTTGGCATTTTTGTTTAGAAGATCCATGCGAGTTTCGCCCGGTTTCTGTGGTGCACCTGCCGTGATGATAATTATGTCGCAATCTTTAGCATCGGAATAGTCGCCGGCAGTAATTTTCATGAAGCTTGGTGCGACGGCCAAAGCATCGTTTAAATCTAGTGCTTCGCCTACGGCATCCTCGGCATTAATGTCGGTTAGAATTAATTCATTAACTGCTGTACGTTGGTTTATCATTGAGTAAGCTATGCTGGCTCCAACATTGCCAGTGCCCACGATCATAACTTTATTGCTCATGTTTATATCATAACACTTTTGTTCAAAAAAGCGTAGCGTTGACCTGATGCATCATATATGTTACTATAAAACCCATCACTGAGTAGGAGGTGGGTAAATGACTACGGTGATAGAGGCTTACGAATTGTTCGAACCTGGAGAATACGAAAGCGTATCAAGAGAGGAGAGGTTTGAAAATCTCGTAAAGGCTTTTTTTGAGTCGGAAGACGTAACAGTGGAAACAGACAAGAATGTTATTAGAGGGAGAATTCTCTACAAAGTCGATTTGAACCTGACTGTGAATCACGATGGTTTGATGAAACCGCTAACATTCAGAGACGTAGCTTACATGCTTTGTCGTTTCTGTAAGACTCTAAGAATCATCAGAGAAGATGGTGAGGAGCTCGCGTTTTATACCGACACAAATTAAGATTTGAGCGGGCCAGATGGCTCGCTCTTTCATTTTTTTGCTATTCTTGACTATTTCGTTTGATGATTGGGAATGGGACACCTTCGCGGCCAGAGACACCTTCTAGGAGCCAGAAATTTCTCTCGCTGTTACCCCAGCCACAGGTTGGAGGCATGCCATATTCGAGCATTTCCACAAAATCCATGTCTAGCATTTGTGCTTCTTCGTCGCCGGCATCGCGGGCAGCTTGTTGTTCTTTGAAGCGTTCGAGCTGATCGAGCGGATCGTTTAGCTCGGAGAAGCCGTTCCCCATTTCGGTTCCGGCGATAATTGGATGGAATCTCTGGGTGACGGTTGGGTTTTCTGGATCGACTTTAGCAAGAGGACTGAGGGCGGTTGGCTCTTCAACTAACCAGTATGGGCCAGCGGAAGTTTTGCGAATGAGTTTCCAGATATGGTCGATGAGGCGGGCGTCGGAAGCATTTTTTAGAGCATCAGTATCAACACCATTTTCTTTAAGAATATTAAGCATTTCAGCGCGATCTGGGTTAAACACATCGACGTTGAATTTTTCTTTTAGAAGATCGGCATATTTGATGCGTGGCCATTTTTGGTCGAGGTTAATATCAAAACCACCAACGTGGAACTCGAGTGTACCCCAGGTTTCTTTGGCAACATATTTGATCATTTCTTCATAGAAGTTCATGCCGTCTTCGTAATCTTCGTAGGCGGCGTAAGATTCAAAGGCGATGTGTTCTGGGAGATGTTCGTCGTCGACGCCTTCATTGCGAAAACGTGGACCAATATCAAATACTTTTTCAAAACCTGCGCCGATGAGACGTTTTAGTGGCAGCTCGTGGGAGATGCGAAGATAGAGGTCTTCGTCTAGAGCGTCCATGTGAGTGACAAATGGGTTAGCATCGGCACCGCCAGTGGTGTGCTCTAATACTGGGATGTTGATTTCGATGAAACCGTGGTCGATCATAAACTTGCGGGTAGCTTGCCAGAATTTAGAACGACGAACCATGCGTTCACGGACTTCTGGATTGACGTTCATGTCAACGTAACGACGGCGGTAGCGCTCTTCTTTATTGGTGAATTTTTCTGGGAGTGGGCGAAGAGATTTAGTAAGAAGTTTGACCGAGTTTGCAAAAACGGATATTTCGCCGGTTTGGGTTTTGTCAACAACTCCCTTAGCTTCGATAAAGTCACCGGTGTCTAAAAGATTAATCTTTTTAATGTTAAAGAATTCGGTTGGTTTTCCTTCGTCTTTCATAAAGATTTGGATTTCGCCGAAATAATCGCGAATTTTAATAAAGGCAATTTTACCAAAAGAACGAATGGCGACAATGCGCCCAGCAACGGTAACTTCTGTGCCTTTCTTTTCTTCAAAATTGTCAATAATTTCAGAAATTTTAACACTGCGAAAAGATTTGGCAGGATATGGATCGATGCCAGCAGCTTTAATTTCTTCTAATTTTTTTAATCTTTCGTCACGATAATCTTTTAGTTGAACCATGACTTGTATTATAACATAAAAAGACAGTTGCTAAAAGTGACTATTCGATACTGATAATTTCGTATTTTTTGCCGTTGAAGTCTGTGGTTTCGCCTTGTTTTAGACCAAAGATGGCTTTGCCAATTGGGGATTCATTAGAAATTTTACCCTCTAATGGGTTTGCTTCAACTGGACTAACGATAGAATAAGTGAAGTTTTTGCCACCAGCTTTAACGGTAACAGTAGAGCCGACTGCGACTTTGCTGTGCTTGACGTTTTTGATGGTTTTGGCGTTTTTTAGAATATCTTGAATTTCTAGAATGCGGTTTTCGATGGTTTTTTGTTCGCTTCTGGCATCGGTATATTCCTGGTTCTCGGATAAATCACCAAAAGCGCGGGCAGTAGCGAGACGCTCTGCGATGGCAGGACGTTTTGCGATGAGACTCTCCAGTTCTTCTTCCAGCTCTTTTTTACCAGCAGCGGTAAGATTAATACTTTTGTTAATCATGGGTGTACCCTTTTTTATATGCTTAGATAAGTTTACTGGCGAGCTCGTCGATTGTCAATAGTTTTGTTTCGCCGGTCTGGCGGTTTGATAATTCGACTTTGTTTTCGGCTAGAGTTTTGTCACTAATGACTATGCGATATGGGATACCCATAAGCTCGCTGTCGGCGAATTTTTCGCCTGGTCTTGCGTCGCGATCGTCATAGAGAATACTGTTTTCGTGGCCAGTATAAAGATCGTTTGCTAGTTTTTCGCCGGCTTCGCCAATACCGATGAGGTAATATTTGAATGGAGCGATATTTTCTGGCCAGATTAGACCTTTGTCGTCGGCGAATTTTTCGGCAATTACGCCCATTAGGCGAGAGACACCAATACCATAGCAGCCCATAAGAACGGTTTTTCTGGAGCCGTCTTTGTCGTTGAACTCTAGTTTTAGAGGCTCGGAATACTTGGTCTTCAAAGTGAAAATATTACCCACTTCGCAAGCTTTGGCGGATTCTAAATCTTCTCTTTTGACGTTAAATTCGGCAAGAACTTCGTCGTTCAAGACTTCTTCGTTTAGTACGATGCTCTTGTCTTGATTAAACCAAATCGTATCTTCGCCAACTGGGATAATGGTCTGATACTCGTGAGAGTATTTTGAGAATACACCGCCAGAGGCGAAAGCCTTGTATGTGCAATCGCCGAGCCCAACACGTTCGAAAATTTTGGCGTAGGCTTCTTCGGCTTGATGGTAGAATTTTTCGTGAGTTTCTTCGTCAGCGGCAAAACTATATAAGTCTTTCATTAAGAATTCACGAGTGCGCAGAATACCGCTTTTAGCGCGGAGCTCATTTCTGAATTTAGTCTGAAATTGATAAACGGAAAATGGTAAATCTTTATAACTTGAGATATAGTCTTTGAGCATGTTAGTAACTGGCTCTTCGTGAGTTGGGGCAAGACCGAGTTCACCACCGGCAGCGAGATTTGTTTTGAACCAAACGTCCATTTTTTGATCATCCCAACGATCAGTGGCTTTCCAAGGTTCTGGATTTTGCAAGGTAGTCATTGAAAGTTCTTGACCGCCAATGCGATTAAGTTCTTCTCGAATGATTTGTTTGAGGTTTTCTATAACCATAAGACCAAGTGGAAGATAATCATAAACTCCGGCCATTTCTTTATGAACGTAGCCAGCTCGAATTAAAAATTGGGCGCTTTTTGCTAATTCGTCTTTTGGTGCGGTACGTAAAGTTTTGACAAATGATTGAGATAATTTCATGGGTTAATTATAGCACGTTAAATTTGTAAAATAAAAACCAAATAAAAGGCGACAAAATTAGCGATCATGTGAAGAAGAATGCTACCGTATATGGTGCCCGTTAGCTCACGAATTAAACACGAAATGACACTCATGGCGAAAACGCCAACTCCAACATTCCATTGACCGTGTATAAAACCGAATAATATCGAAGTAATTATGATTGAGATAAGTATAGAGAACTTTTTGATATTTTGACGTAGTTTAAGGTAAAGCCATCCGCGAAAAACAATTTCTTCTACGATAGGCGGAATGACGGCAATAGTAATAAGTGCAATAAGACGATCTATAGTCGTAAATAAGAAATTTGGGTCATAAACGGTTTCTTGTTTTTGGACTGCATCGAAAAATGGGAACAATTCGAATATCTTGCTAAGTATTGCCGAAAGTAGAATATAAAAAACGAAGCCAATTAAAGCCAATGCGATATCAGTCCAAGTAGGCAATCCTTTGAAGCCGATTTTATCTCGGTCTATCAAGGGTTTTTTAAGAATCATATTAGGGACGAATAGAACAACGGCGAAAAATAATGCAAAGAAAACAACGGAGATAATTGAAATGTAGATGTTGGTAGAAATGTAGTCTCGAAAGGCAGTGTTGATTAGTGTAATGACGAATTGAGTAAAACAATATGATATAAAAATCCAGGTAGGATATCTAAGGATTTTTAAATGTCTAAAACGGAATGAAAACCAAAGCAATAAAACTGGGATCAAAGTTTCAGCGATACTCACAAATGGGTTAATGTTTTTAGAAAAGATATAGATTATTACGCGAGATGCGATGTGAGCAATTGTGGCGATAAAGAGAAATTTTAATTCTAAATTGGTTGATAGGATAGAGTGTTTTTTCTTGGGGGCTGTTTTTTTGGAATTTTTCTTTATTGGTTTCATTTTAACTTAGAAAAATTTAGTTATATCAAGGATGGTAATGATTAACATTAGAAGGATGAGTACTAGGAAAGCACGGCTGACGATTTTTTCTTCAGTTTCTTTGGTTAGTTTTTTCTTTCTTAATTTATAGATTAGTATCAAGAACCAGCGTCCGCCATCAAGAGCTGGGATTGGTAACACGTTCATACATGCGAGTGATATTGAGATTACGGCTGCTATGAGCGCGGTATATGTAAAACCTGAGTTTACGAAACTTGGGAAGATTTGGCCTATGATGCCAACTGGTCCGGTAACTTGATTCCCAATATCGCCGATTGTCTCACGACCTTCTTCGCGTACTGAGCCGTCGAAACTAAATTGGCTGAAGGCACCATAAAACAGATTCCCTACTAACGTACCTAACCCCTTGAAGGTTTCACCAGTGAATTGGATGGTAGTAACGGCTCCAACGATTGGCGCAGACCAAGTTGAACGTATGGTTTCTGGCTCAACTCCTGTCATCGTTGATATGCCAATTTTGTACTTTGCATCTGCCTTGTTTAAAGTAGGTTCTAAGATGATTGTTTTACCATCTCGAAGTATTTCGTATTTAACTTTTTCTCCTGGGTATTTGTTGTTGATAGCGGTGATATCTTCTGCTTTGTGAATTTCTTCGTCATTGATTTTTACGATAATATCATTTTCTTCAATCCCAACTTTTTCAGCTGGAGTATCTTTAGCTATAGTCGATACGATTGCGACTGTGTGAGATTCCCCTTCGAGATTGAATTGGTTTTCCATGAATTGTGGCATACCGATAAATGCTAGGACTGTTAGAATGATGAATGCGACGATCCAATTCATCATTACGCCGCCGAAAAGAATCTTAGTTTTGGATTTGAAACTGGCAGCGCCGAAAGTGCCCTTTTTAGTGTCGGCGTCGGATTCACCATCCATAGCGCAGAAGCCACCGATTGGTAGCCAGTTAAGACTCAAAATTAAGGATTTTGGCGTTTCGTTTGGCTTTGGCCATTTGGATTTTGGTAGTTTATGCCATTTGCCGTCTTTTCCTTTTTGCCAGGCGATAGCGCGTGGCGGGAAACCGATGCCAAATTCATTGACTTTAACACCATTTCTTCTTGCAAGAATAAAATGGCCGAACTCGTGTGCAACCACTAAAAACATCAAAATTAGAAGGCCAATTAAGATGCCTGGTAAATAATTAGTGATAAAACTTAGAATTCCTTCCCACATGATGACTATTATAGCACAAGCGATTATTTACCGAAACGACGTTGTCGACTTTGATATTCTTTTAGTACATCATCAATGTCTGACGGGGTGATGTCTGGCCAGTATTTTTTGAGGAAGATAAATTCAGAATAGGCGGCGCGCCAAAGCATAAAACCCGAGATACGCTCTTCACCGGAAGTGCGAACAATTAAGTCCACTGGTGGGACTTCTGGCTGGTAGAGATTGTTTGACAAACTATCGATAGTGATTTCGCCTTCTTTGGCGGCTTTGTTTGCGGCGTCGACGATTTCTTGTTGGCCGCCGTAATTAAAGCAGAAACAAGCAGTGCCGCCAGTACAATCTTTGGTTAGATTTTCAGCTTCGCGGATGCTTTTTAGTAAATCTTCGGGAACGTTTTTTTCGCTACCTAGGACTAAACATTTGATGTTGTTTTTAAGCATTTTCTTGGATAAACGACCAATACCGGCGCGCATGAGCTGCATTAAATATGAGACTTCTTCCTTGCTGCGATTCCAGTTTTCGGTGCTAAAAACGTAGAAACTGGCGAATTTTACACCAAAGTTGAAAACTTTTTCAGCGATGACTTCGATCTCTGAAAAGCCTTTTTTGTGGCCTTCTAGAGTTGGGAGGTTCCTTTCTCTGGCCCAACGGCGGTTGCCATCGACGATGAAGCCAATATGAACAGGGGTATTTTGAGTAGACATTGACAAATCCTTGATTATGTGATATAATGGAGATATAGGGCCGTGATTAGATTTTCATAATCTCGGCTTCTTTTAGTTTGAATTCAGCATCAATCTTATCGCTATACTCTTTGGTAAGGTCGTCGATTTCCTTTTCGGCGCGTTTTCTAACGTCTTCTGGAAGCTCAGCTGATTTGATTTCTTTTCTAGCATCCTCTCGGATATTTCTGATGGCGATTTTGGAGTTTTCGACTTCGCTGCTGGCAGTTTTGACGATTTCTTTACGGCGCTCTTCGGTGAGTGGTGGGATTGGCACGCGGATGATATGACCGTCATCGGAAGGATTGAGCCCTAGGGTAGAATCGTTTCTGATGGCGGCGGAAATGTTTTGGATGTTGGATGGGTCGAATGGAGTGACGTTAAGAAGCGTACCGTCGGCTGCGACAACGTTGGCGACTTGGTTTAGTGGCATCCATTGGCCGTAAGCTTCGACTTTAACGCTGGCGAGCATGTCTGGATGAGCGCGGCCAGTGCGAACTTTTTTCATTGATTCTTTGAAGCGTTCAATAACGGCTTCCATAGCGGTTTTATATTCTTTGCTATCAAACATATTGTTCCTTTCTATTTTTTAGTGACTTTTGAGATTAATTCGCTTGGGAGCAAAATAACGGTTTTTTGTGATGGGTCGGTGGAGATTTTCTCTAGAGTCTGGAGGGTGCGGATGTTCATGCCGCCTGGGATTTTGTTAAGCATAGCGGCGGCATCGGCGACAGCTTTAGCAGCGGATTTTTCACCTTCGGCGGAAATAATGGCGGCGCGGCGTTCGCGTTCAGCTTCGGCTTGCTTTGCCATGGCGCGCTTCATGTCGCTTGGGAGCTCAATGTTTTGTAAGCGGACTGATTCGATGTCGATTCCCCATTTATCAGTTTGGGTATCAACGATCTGTTTGAGCTGATTGGCGATTTCGTCGCGTTTGCCAAGAAGTTCGTCGAGTTCGAAGTTACCAGTAACATCGCGAAGTGCGGCGGCGGCGAAGTTGGATGTGGCGGCACGGAAATTAGCAATTTCGAGTACGGCTTTGTCTGGATTTAGCACGCGCATGTAAACAACGGCGTCGACTTTGACGGTGACGTTGTCTTTAGTAATGACTTCTTGTGGTGGAATGTCGCAAGTTTGGGTGCGGATATCGACTTTAAGAACTTTTTGAAATATTGGGGCAATAAGATGAATGCCTGGCTTGAAAGTTTTGGAATATTTTCCCATAAATAGTACTACACCGCGTTCGTATTGGTTGATGACGGTAATACGTATTACGCAGAGCAATACAAAAATAGCGATCATTATTATAATTGGTGTTATATCTTCCATTTTTACTCCTTTTTTTAATTATATCAGTTTTAGTTTTTTTGGTATACAAAAAAGCCCCTTTTGGGGCTTCTTTGACTCTAAGATTACTCTGTGACGCCGAGTTCAATACGTTTGAATTGGCGAATGGTGATGTTTTCACCGGTTTTAGCAATGTAATCTTTGATGAATTGCTCGACGGTTTTAGTGTCGTCCAAAATGTATGGTTGAGCAAGTAGAACCTTGTCGGCGAAAGCTTTTTTGGCTTGACCTTCCAAGATTTGAGCTTTCATTTTTTCTGGGCCTTTGAAGTTTTCTTCGAGCTCTTTCATTTTTGCATCTTTAACTTTCTTTGGGATGTCAGCTTCGGAAACATAAAGAGGGTTCATAGAAGCGACTTGCATAGCCATTTTGTGAGCGAGATCTTTGAACTCTTCGGTTTTAGCGACGAAAGAAGTTTCGCAGTTTACTTCGACGATGGCGCCGATGCGGCCGTCGTGAACGTAAGAGTCGATGAGGCCTTCACGAGTTTCGCGGTCGCCGCGTTTTTCAGCTTTGGTAAGGCCTTTTTTACGCATTGCCTCGAGAGCTTTGTCGAAATCACCTTTGGCTTCGACAAGTGCGTTTTTAGCATCGGTAAGACCAACGCCGGATAACTCTTTAAGTTTTTTAATTTGTTCGATTGAAATATCTGCCATATTGCCTCCTAATTATTTTTTACCTTCTTTGATTGCTTCTTTGAAGTAATCCAAGATTAAGCTGGTAGCTTTGATTGCGTCGTCGTTTGCCGGAATGACGTAGTCGATGCCGGTTGGATCGACGTTGGTGTCGGTGATAGCAAAGACTGGAATGCGAAGAGCATTGGCTTCTTTGATGGCATTCTTGTCTTGAATAGCATCGGTTACAATGACAGCAGCTGGTTGCTCGGACATCTCTTTGATGCCACCGTAGCGTTCGTTTAACAGATCGATTTCTTCTTGATAGCGTTGGACTTCGAGCTTAGAATAGCGAGATTCTAGTTCACCGGATTCCATGCGGCGCTCTAAATCTTTTAGTTTTTTGATTTGGCGGTTAACGGTTTCGACGTTGGTCAATGTACCACCTACCCAACGTACAGTGA
>JAEEGL013627486.1_pt1 | contig 24909 bp, 12 predicted proteins | sample 9134231 | NCBI WGS metagenome assembly JAEEGL01 (sample SAMN16246548, study PRJNA631951) | gut metagenome | biome: gut microbiome; feature: rumen; material: fiber-attached | host: Bos | place: Iran: Karaj | collected 2018-10
CGAAGCCCAGGACATCAGGTCTTTTGACCTTGCTGCGGCGTGGTGAGTGCCGAAGATGTAATAGTACTTGGTCGCTGGCTCCCATACCACACTGGGGTCATGGACAGACACACGGTTGAGCTGATAGGCATAGCCACTGAGAACGTACGCCAAAAACAATGGAACGAGGAATAATCTTTCTTTTTTCATAAACTTACAAAGATGATTTGCGGTGCAAAATTACAAATACTGTCGCACAATGCGTATCAACATTGTAACAAATGGATGAACAATTGTAACAAAAAGAGCGGAGCAGGCAAAAAGAGCATGCCCCGCACTCATAACACAGACAAAGTCGCGACTGCTTTACTCAAAGACCAGGTGACTGCCGTCAACGGTGAAGTGGAAGTAGAGGTCGTCGGGATTGGTGACCGTGTTCAGGCCGATGTAGTCCTGGGTGTAGGTCTGGCCGTCGTTGCCCACCATGATGCAGCGCACATCGCAGGTGCCGTCGCCACGGTTGGTGACTGAGACGGTGACTATAGCTTCGTCCATGGCGGCGAGCCATGCAGCCCAGTCGCTCTGACCACCGCTCGGCGTACACTTCGAGCTAAGTTCGGCACCTTCCCAGCCAGTACCCCATCCCCAGTTGTCGGCACGCAGGATGCCATACTCGGTAGAGCCGTCGGCAGTGGTGAGGCATACCACGAAGTTGTTCCAGTTGCCGCCGCCGTTGGTGAAGTTCCTGAAGCGACGGGTGAGGGTCTGGCCTGCGGGTACCTGGAAGGCCTCGGAGTGAGCACCCCAGAAGCCGGTGGAGTTGTCCTCGGCACCAAGCACGTCGTCGAACTCTAAATGGGAGCCGTCGACAGTGAAGTGGAAGTAGAAGTCATTCGGGTTGGTGATGGTGTTCAGTCCGATGTAGTCCTGGGTGTAGGTCTGGCCGTCGGTGCCCAGCATGACGGTACGCACATCGGCGGTGCCGTCGCCGTTGTTGGTGACGTAGACGGTGACCTTCGCGCCATCCATGGCGGCGAGCCATGCAGCCCAGTCGGTCTGGCCACCGCTCGGCGTACACTTCGAGGCGAGCTCTTCGCCAGTCCAGCCAGTACCCCAGCCCCAGTTGTCAGCACGCAGGATACCATACTCGGTGGAGCCGTCGCCACTGGTCAGACATACCACGAAGTTGTTCCAGTTGCCGCCGCCGTTGGTGTAGTTGGTGAAGGTGGTGACAAAGGTCTCGCCCGGCTCCACCTTGGTAGCCTCGGAATGTGCGCCCCAGAAGCCGGTGGAGTTGTCGGTGGCACCAAGGTTGGTGTACATCTTGTCGACCACCTCAAACTCGGCCGTCCCGATGACAGGACTGCTGGCGCCCTCGCCCTTATACGTCTTGGCGTAGGCAGCCACCAGGATTTTCTTGCCTAAGGAGTTCATGTCGGGAACGGTCTGGATGGTCAGGTCTTGTGCCTTGACGATGGCCGACACCTCCTGCTCAAAGTAGACGGTGGCGGCAATGTTGGCAAAGGCTTCCTCGACCGTTGTGCCTAACAGCACCTTCTTGGGTACACCGCTCAGCGTCATCGACAGAGGCTGCTTGTCCTCCTTCGAGGTGAAGCCGCCAATAGGCTCGATGGTGGAGCCGAGGAAATTGATGCAGGAACCCTCGGGCACGAGGAATGCGCGGATGGTGGTGTTGGCACCGTCGGCATTGAGGTTCTGCATCGGCGACTTCTGTGTGTAGGTCTTCGTCACCGTGCCATTAGTCATGGTGACAATGAGGCCACCCTGAGAACGGTCGACGGTGAGCGTCACCTTGCCCCCTAGCTTGTCGACGCCAGTATCGGTGTCGGTTGCAAACTCAAGTGTGCTCGTTGCGAGGCTGCGGTCGATATAGTCGCCCCACTCCGAGTTGCCGCTGGGCTGATAGTCGTAGCGGATGGCGCCATACTCCTTGTAGTTGGCAGCACCGCGGTCCTCGTCGTTGGTGATGATGAGTGCGAAGTTCTTGTACGTGTTCGTTGCGTTGGGATTGATGTTCAGGTTGAGCTGTGCCACCCACGTCTGTCCTTCCGGAATCTGGTAATACTTGCTGAAGGCAGCCCACCAGCCCGTGCTATAATCAGCGGCACCGATGGTGTAGACGTCTTCCTGCAGGCCTTCAATCTCCTCTTCGCCGCCCTGGTTCTTGGCTTTGGCCTGTGCAATGGAGTCGGCCTTGGCAGAAATCCAGTCGGGATTGTCAATGTCATACAGGTCGCCACCCTCACAGGAGGTGAACAGTGAGAGGTGAAAGGTGAAAAGTGCTGCGCCCACAAGCCAGCGCCCTTTTCCAAATATCGTTGTATTCATATTTTATAATTCTAAATGGTTAATTCTTGATTCTTGACTCTTACAGGTTCACCACGGGGTGTATGGTCCAGCCGTTGCTGGTGAAATAGTCGGCATTGCTGGTGCTGTTGTTGGCCGAGTTGCCCACCAGATTGGGATTGTCGTTCAATGTGCCCTGATAGATGGGGAAGAACTCATGTCCCTGAATCCAGGAGTCGTACGAACTCTTCAGCTCCGTGTCGCCAGCGGCGATATCGCTGTAGCTGACGGGTTCTTTAGCGCGTGTACGGTCGTTGGTGCGGCGGAAGGTGCCGTGCTCCTTGATCTGCTTCAGGCGGTCGTCGCGGTAGAAGAATCCCCAGCGGATGAGGTCGAAGCCACGTCCGAACTCACAGCCGAACTCCTTCGGACGCTCGACGTTGGCAATCTGCTCGAACAGTTTGTCGCTGTTGCCGCTGAAGTCGGCAAGGTTCAGACTGGCCAGCCCGGCGCGGTTGCGTACCTGGTTGATCCAGTCGATGGCCTGCTGAGTGGGACCGCTGACCTCGTTCTCACACTCGGCGGCACGCAGCAGCACGTCGCTGTAGCGCATCATGCGTAGGTTGATGCCGCAGTGCAGGCCCGTCACCACCTTCTCGTAGAGTCCTGTGCGCAGGTTGGTGTTCTTGGCAATGGGCAGTCCGCCGAAGTTGTTGTTGGTCACCACGAATTCATCGGCAGTCATAGGCACGGTGTAGCACACGTTGCCATACTCGAAACCGTCCCAGTCAGACTCGTAGGTGCCGATGGTCCAGTAGAGGCGCGGGTCGAGCTTGCCCTCTGTGGTGCGCTCTGCCTTGAACAGGTTGTAGAGCCAGGGCGATGCCGACAGGTCAGCCCAGCCGCCACAGTCGCCAGGTCCGTAATTGCTCTCGATGGCGTGGCCCTGCGTGGCGTTAGGACTGGTGTTGACAGGCGTCCACTCGTCGTCGGTACCCTGTGAGCCGTAGTCCAGGAACTGCACCTCGAAGAGGCTCTCGTCGTTGTTCTCGTAGGCAGGACCCTCGCGGAAGTTGTCGCCGTAGTTGGCCATCAGCTTGTAGGTGCCATATTGGCCGTCGATGATGCTCTTCAGCACGGTGAGGGCATCGCTGTACTTGTGGCGCACCATCAGCGTGCGGGCATAGTAGCCGGCGGCAGCACCACTGGTGGCACGGCCCTTGGCCCACTCGCCGCCGGCATCCTTGGTGGGCAGCAGCGTCATGGCCTCCTTGAAGTCAGCCTCCACCTGGTCGAGCACACGGTCGTACTGTGCAAAGGCGTTGGCGTCGCCCTCGCTGACATTCGAGGCATACAGGCCGTCGAGTGTGGAATAGGACGTGTAGTCGGTGACGAGCGACGGATTCTGGTAGTAGCCGGCCAGGTTGTAGTAACCGAGGCCGCGCAGGAAGAGGGCCTGTCCCTTGATGCGCTTCATACGCTCGTTGAGTGCGCTGTTGTCGTCGCCGCAGCGTGAGGTGATGAAGTTACAGACGTTGATGGTGTAGTACCAGTCGCGCCACGACCACTGGCCTATCTCGTCGGTGATGGACTCGTTGAGGTCGTCGAAGGGCTGGTACCATACCTGCGAGGAGTTCCATACCTCGTCGCCACGGCACACGTCGATGTTGTATCCCACACGGGCATAAGTACCCTCCATGCGGATGTGGTTGTAGGCAGCGATGACACACTCCTCCAGCTCGTCGGGCGTGTTGCCGAAGGTGGCTGTGGTCTGCTGGTTGGGGTTGGTCTGCTCCAGCTTGTCGTTGCACGAGACCAGCATACCTGCGCCCAACAGTATTGCAAATGATAATTTATATAGTTTCATAGTCTTACTTGTATATTATTCACTTTTCACTTAAAATGACAGCAGGATACCTGCCATGTAGCTGCGTGCCGAGGGGTACGAGCAGAAGTTATAGCCAGGGGTGAAGGTACCGCCGGCATAGTCGACGTTGTAGCCCTTGTACTTCGTGAAGGTGTAGACGTTCTGGGCCGACACGTAGGCACGGACACCTGTGACGACGCCCTTGAACCACTTGTCGGGGAAGTTGTAGCCCAGCTCGATGTTGGCAATCTTCCAGTAGGCGGCGTTCTGTATCTTACGCTTGCTGAACAGGTCGTTCCAGCCAAACGGGGCATTGTTGGAGAGATAGGTGCGCGGAACGGAGGAGAGGTACTTGCTGCCGTCGTCCGACCAGCGGTTGGCGTCGAGCATCTTCACGTCCTTGTTGCCGTAGCCGTAGCAGGAGTTGAGGCTGTTGTAGATGTCGTCGCTGACGTGGTAGCCCAGTGCGCCGAAGGTCGAGACGGCCAGGTCGAAGCCCTTGAACTCGATGCGTCCGCTGATACCGAAGCTCACCGAGGGCAGGCCGCTGGCCAGCACCACCTGGTCCTTGGCATCGATGGCACCGTCGTCGTTGGTGTCATGATACCAGCAGTCGCCGATGTTGGCTCCCTGCTGATAGGTCCACGCACCCTCGGCAACGATGTCGGGAATGTAGGTGGGGTCGGCTTGCTGCTTCCGCAGCTCGTTGGCGTTATGGGCCTGGCGGCCGTACTCGTTGAGGGCGTTCAGCTGCTCCTGGTTGCGGATGATGCCGCCGTATTCCCAGCCGTAGAACTGACCGACCTCCTGGCCGACGTAGGTGGCGTAGGCACCGGTGATGTAGTTGTCGGTGCTGAAGCCGAGCGACGTCACCTTGTTCTTCAGTGTGCTCAGGTTGCCGCTCAGTTCCCACTTCACTTTGTGGTCGCGGTTGCGGTAGGTGGCCGAGAACTCGAAGCCGCTGTTCTCCATCGAGGCGGCGTTCATGGTCACATTGCCGTTGGCCACACCGGCGTTGGCCGGCACGGGGACACCGTAGTGCAGGTCCTCAGACTTGTTCTTGTACCACTCAGCGGTGAACTCCAGGCGGTTGTTGAACATGGCCAGGTCGATACCGATGTTGGTGGTCTTCTTCTTCTCCCACGCTATGCGCTCGTTGACGAAGGTCGATATGGCAGAGCCGGTGACGGGGTTGTTGCCGAACGAGTAGGTCATGTTGTTGCGGGCCAGCGTGGCCTGGTTGGCATATTCGCCCACGGCGGCCTCGTTACCCAGCTCACCATAGCTGGCGCGTATCTTGAACATGTTGATGACATCGCGGCTGATGGGGAAGAACGACTCCTTGTCGAAGCGCCAGCCGACGGAGACAGAGCGGAACGTGTCCCAGCGGATGTCCTTGGTCAGGCGCGAGCTGCCGTCACGACGCAGCACGAACGACAGCAGGTACTTGCCGTCGTAGTCGTAGTTCAGACGGCCGATGTACGAGGCGATGGCATGCTTGCCCTCCCACGAGCTGGAATAGGTGTCGTTGGCGTTCTGCAGCTGCAGGAAGTAAGGCTCGGAGAAATTGACGCCCCAGCCGGTGATGTTGTGGAAGTTCTCCTCCTCGTAGGTCTGACCAATCACCAGGTTGGCGTGGTGCTTGCCGAAGGTGCCGTCGTAGGTCAGCGTGTTCTCCACCAGGAAGTCGGCTATCTCGCGGGTACCCTTTGTCAGTCGCTCGTTCGACTTGTCCAGGTATACGCGGTTGCTCTGTATCCAGGCCGACACCCATGTCTTGTCGGTGCAGTGGGTCTTGCTGTACGACAGGTTCAGCTTGTAGCTGAGTTTGTGGTTCTTGCTGTCGATACCAATCATCTTCAGCAGGTCCACCTCGGCAGAGCCGGTGGCCACGAGACGGTCAACCAGCGTGTTGCGGGTCAGCAGGTTGTTGACCAGCAGGGGGTTCGAGGCAGAGATGTCGCCATGCACGGTGTCGTAGTACACGCCGTAGCCGTAGGCATCGTAGTTGAAGCTGCTGGCCGAGCCGACCTTGTCGTCGAGCACCCATGTGTTCTCGTCGTAGGCCTTGATGGTAGGCTGCATCAGCAGCGTGCCGCGCAGCACGTTGGTCACGTCGCCATACAGTCCCTGCACGTACTCAGAGGCATTCGACAGTCCCATGCCGTCCTGGCTGGAGTGCGAGTAGACGAGGCTGGTGCGGAACTTGATGAACTTGGTGTCCATCGTGTTGTTCACGCGGGCCGTGAAGCGCTGGTAGTTGGGACCGGCACCCTCCAGCGTACCTTTCTGCTGGAAGTAGTCGAGTCCTATATTATAAGTATTATGGGCACCGCCACCACTCAGGTTGATGTTGTGGTTCTGGCGGATGCCAGTCTTGAACACCTCCTTGAACCAGTCGGTGTTCGTGTTGTCCATGAAGTGGTACTTGCCGTCGTCGCCGAGGCTGTAGCCGCCGGGCAGCGGCGTGTTGGAGTTGGCGGCTGCCGTGCCGAGGTACTGGCTGTACTGGTCGGCATTCATCACGTCGTAGACGCTGCTCGAGATCTTGTCGATACCGAAGTAGCCCTTGTAATCCACCTTCAGCGGCTGGTCCTTCTTACCGTTCTTCGTGGTGATGATGACCACACCGTTAGCGGCACGCGAGCCGTAGATGGCACCGGCCGACGCGTCCTTCAGCACCTGGATGGTTTCGATGTCGTTCGGCGAGAAGTCGCGGATAGTGGTACCCATCGGCACACCGTCGACGACATACAGCGGGGTGGTGCTGCCAAACGAACCGATACCTCGGATGCGGACGGAAGGGTCGGCACCCGGCTGTCCGTCGGAGGTAATCTGCACACCGGCGACCTTACCTTCCAGCATGGTCGAGATGTTTGAGTTGGACACGCGTTTCAGCTCCTCGGCGTTCACGATAGACACGGAACCCGTCAGGTCGGCCTTTTTCTGTGTACCATAGCCGACGACCACCACCTGCTCCAGCAGCTGCGAGTCGGACTCCAGCTGGATGGTTCCCAGTGTGGCACGGCTGCGCACAGCCACCTCGCGGTCCTTGTAGCCCACGTAGCTCACCACGAGCACCGCGTTGGGCGCGGCATTCACCGTGAAGTTACCGTCGAAGTCGGTGACGGCACCCGTCGTGGCACCCTTCACCTTCACCGTGGCGCCAATGAGGGGCTGCCCGTCCTGGTCGACCACCTGACCGCTGACCTTGATGGTCTGCTGCGTCATCGATGCCATCGCAGCCGTAGGACAGACGGTCAGTCCTCCCACTATGCTTAGTGACAGCATCGCAGAGAATAATACTTCTTTTCTCATTAGTCAATTGTTTTAGTTAATATAATAATAGAGTTATGTTGTCAGCGTTACACCCAATCTTCGACTGCAAAGGTAAGCAAAAAAAACGAACCACCAAAACATTATAGGTGAAAAATGACATAAAGTATCAAAAATTATTTCTCGTGTAACATGCAGCCCCTGTTTGTGCAGTATAAAACGTGTACACAAAGGGTCTGACCGGTCAGGCTCTTTGTGTACACAGAACGGTGTCCGTGGATGGTATTGACGGAAGCGACTACGCCGGCAGAGTGGCTCACACAGCTACTCACCTGGCATGAACATGCCGCCGCCACCTCCGAAGGACGGGAACTCAGGGGCAGGCTCCTTGCCGATCTTCATCAGCAGCTTCAGCAAGGCACGACGACGCTGCGGCCACGTGGGATAGTCGTCGGCACGCAGCACACGTGGCTGGAAATTGCCCATCATCGGCATGCCGCCGCCCTGACCCATGAAGTCCATCGAACTGGTGGTGATGACGCACGACTTGGTCAGCCCGTCGGCTATCATCTTGTCGGCGATGGCATCGGCACCACCCACCTTGAACCAGCTCTCCATCGTGTCGTTGGCACCGGGTACCAGCTGGATGAAGACGGGCATCGACGGCTGGCCGGACATGGGTGCCATATACCAGGCCTCCTGACGCTCAACGTCGTAGCTGGTGCGGCCGTGCTTGATGTCACCCTGCTGGGCATAGCTGAACGGTGCCAGCGGACTGTCGGCCAGGCTGTACTTGAAGCCACGGTCGGGCGAGAGCAGCATATTGCTGGGGTCGGCCACGCGGGTACCGTCGACGACGAAGCAGTACTTGAAGGTCTCCAGTGCGAAGTCGTTCATCGTGACACTCCAGATTCCGTCGGCATCCTTCTCCATCGGCAGCAGGTCGGGCAGTATCTCGCACCACAGCTCGACATGCTGTGCCTCGGGGGCCTTCATGCGGAAGGTGATGGACTCCTCGCCATACTCCGGCGAGACGACGGGCTTGGGGAACAGGCGGGCCATCACGCCGGGGGTGAACTGCTGTTCCTGACCGGTGGCGGCGGGTGCCGGCTGGCCTTCCTTCATGGCGGTCTCGGAGGCTTTCTTGTTGAAGAGCAGCGGCAGTGTCTTCGAGAGGAAGTACTTGGCGTTCATCCACGTGTGGCCGTACTTGCCGGTGGTCAGCTCCTTGACGCTGCGGATGCCCTTCTTGTCGAGAAACTCCATGTAGTCGCGGGCATTGCCGTAGAGGAAGTCGTCGGTGCCGACACCCAGCCAGAAGAGGCGTATCTTCTTGTTGGTGTCGTCGGCATTGTCGTAGACATCAGGGATGTCGGTCGACGTGAACGAGCTGTAGGAGCAGAGGTACGAGAACTTGTCGAGGTTCGACAGTCCGTTGTACAGGGCCTGGTTGCCGCCCCGCGAGAAGCCGCCGATGGCACGGTGCTCGCGGTTGTTGACGGTGCGGTAGTTCTGCTCGATATACGGCATGAGGTCGTTGATGAGGTCCAGGCTGAAAGGGTCGTTGCCGAAGCGTGTCTGCGGCGCGCCGTCACCTGCTGGTTTCGGCTTCAGCTTCGTCGGGTTGCCGTAGGGCAGCACGACAATCATCTCCTTCGCCTGCTTGTCGGCCAGCAGATTGTCGAGGATGTAGTTGACGCGCCCTACCTTGTAGTACACCTCCTCGGTGTCGGTGGTGCCGCTGATGAGGTAGAACACGGGGTACTTCTTCTGATAGTCCATCATGTAGTTGGGCGGCAGGTAGACGACGGCCTGGTTGGTGGCACCGAGGCTCTTGGAGTAGTAGTGTATGTACTCTAAGCGTCCGTGTGGCACGTCCCTGATGTCGTGGGGCAGCGAACCGTCGCGGGCGGGAATCTCCAGCAGACTGTTCTTGAAGCCCTCGTTGGGGAAGTACTGCGGGTTCTCAGGATCCATCACGCTGATGCCGTCCACCACGAAGCAGTAGGGGTACATGTCGGGGGCGGCAGGCCCTAATGTCGCCGTCCACACGCCGCTGCCGTCGCGGGTCATGGGCTGTCGGCCAGCAAACTGCACGTCCACCTGTACCTGTTTGGCTTGGTCGTTCTTGTAACGGAAAGTCACGGTGCCGTCAGCATTACACGTGATGGACGACGGACTCGGCTGCTGTGCCAGACATACCGCTGTCAGGCACATGGCCGTGAGGAATACAAACAATCTCTTTTTCATCTTGATAATAGTTAGTTGTTTTATCTGCTAAATCTGTGGTAGTTTCTTGTCATGCGAAAGTTGTATTATTTACGTCTCAAGGTTCTTGTTCTGTTTCAGGTTCTCCACAAACTGGCTGATGCGCTGCAGCTCACGGGGTATGCGGATGCTCTGCGGGCAGTGTGGCTCGCACTGGCCACAGCCGATGCAGTGGTCGGCCTGTCGCATGCGTGGTACGGCGCGGTCGAGGCCGATGAGGTAGTTGCGGCGCAGCTTCCAGTATTCATCGTCCATCTTCAGGCGAGGCAGCGTGCCGTCGTTCTTGCATTTATTATAATGCACGAAGATGGCGGGTATGTCGATGCCGTAGGGGCAGGGCATGCAGTACTTGCAGTCGTTGCAGGGAATGTTCTCCAGACCCACGATGCGCTCGGCGACATCGTGGTCGAGATACTGCTGCTCGGCCTGTGTCAGCGGCACCAGCGGACAGTACGACAGCAGGTTGTCCTTCAGGTGTTCCATATAGGTCATGCCCGAGAGCACCGTCAGCACCCCCTCCGGCGTACCGGCATAGCGGAAGGCCCACGAGGCCACGCTGCGCTCCGGGTTGCGGCTCTTCAGGTCGGTGGCCAGGTACTGCGGCAGGTTGGCCAGTCGGCCGCCTAACAGCGGCTCCATGATAACGGCGGGGATGTGCAGCTTCTGTAGTTCCTGGTACAGGTAGCTGGCATCGACGTTGCGGTTGTTGATCTCGTTGGCGAAGTCCCAGTCCAGGTAGTTCAGCTCTATCTGCACGAAGTCCCAGTGGTACTTGTCGTACATGGCCAGCACCTCGTCGAACACGTGCTTGAACCCGTGGAACGAGAAACCGAGGTTGCGGATGCGGCCGGCCTCGCGCTCCTTCATCAGGTAGTCCATCATGCCGTTGTCCACGTAGCGGCGGTTGAACTCGTCCATGCCGCCGCCGACGGCATGCAGCAGGTAGTAGTCGATGTAGTCGACCTGCAAGTCCTGCATCGACTTCTTGTACATCTGGATGCTGGCCTCGCGGCTCTGCGTAGAGGGGTGGAAGTTCGACAGCTTCGTGGCCACGAAATACTCCGACCGCTTGTGGCGGCTGAGGGCGATGCCTGTGCAGGCCTCCGACTTGCCCTGGCAGTAGACGGGGCTGGTGTCGAAGTAGTTGACGCCGTGCTCGATGGCATAGTCCACCTGGCGGTTGATCATGTCCTGGTCGAAGTCGTCCTTGTTCTCCGTCTTCGACGGCAGGCGCATCATGCCGTAGCCCAGCAGCGACACCTTGTCGCCCGTCTTTTCGTTCGTGCGGTACGTCATCTTGCCCACGGGCGGCTCCACCTGCTGCTTGTACTCCTCGACGGCCTTCGACTCGCTCTTCGACTTACAGCCCGTCACGACGGCAGCGGTAGCCAGCGTGCCGCCACCGAATAGCTTCAGGAAATTCCTTCTGTTTATATCTTGTTTCATACCTCTTACCTCTTACTTCTTACCTCTTACTTCTAGCTTATAGCCTCACACCTCCTTATGCACCTCGTGTCCCTCGACGTAGATGGCCGAGAAGGGTCGGGCGGGACACAGATACTCACAGGCTCCGCAGCCGATGCAGCGTGCTTCATTGACGGCGGGAACGGCGGGACTCTCCTCGTCGTCGGGGTCGGAGGGTACCATCTCGATGGCTCCGACAGGACAGTGACGGGCGCAGTTGCCACACTCCACGCCGTCGGTCAGCGGGATGCAGTTCTTCTTAATCCAGACGGCGTGGCCTATCTGTGTCGAGGCCTTGTCCTCCTTGGCAATGGGCTGGATAGCTCCTGCGGGACACACCTCCGAGCAGCGGTTACACTCCGGACGGCAGTAGCCACGCTCATACGACATGACGGGCTGCATCAGGTGTATCAGGTCGCCAGAGGGGCGCAGCACCTGGTTGGGACACTCCGAGATACACAGCTGACAGCCTGTACAACGGCGTGCCATGTTCTGTGCCGACAGCGAGCCTGGTGGCGTCAGTTCTGTCTGCCGTTCAGGAGCTACCTTGTCTTCTATCTCGGCCAGTCCACCGTCCATGATCTTGTCCTTCTCCTGTGCCAGGGCCGCTGTCGCCAGCATGGCGGAGCCGATGAGGAAGGAGCGACGAGAAGACCCTGCAGACCCTCCCCCTTGCCCCTCCCTTTTAGGGAGGGGTTGGGGGGTGAGTCTTAATGCTCCGAACTTACATTTGTCGATGCAGTCGCCACAGACCACGCAGCGGGTGGCATCGACGGTGTGCGTCTTGTAGTCGATGCACGATGCCTTGCAGTTCTTCGTACACATTGAGCAGTTCTTGCACTTCTGCACGTCGAAGCGGATCTTCAGCAGCGAGAAGCGGGAGAGCATGCCCAGTAGCGTACCGACAGGACAGATGGTGTTACAGTATGTGCGACCGTTGCGCCACGCCAGCACAGCCAGCACCGCGAGCGTCACGGCGGCGATGGCCAGCGACACGGCGGAGCGCATCCACACGTCGGAGTGGTAGAAGGCGTAGCTGTCAGCCTGTTCGGCAAAGTAGGCCAACACGTTGTTGCCAGCCACGTAGACAGGCTGCAACAGATTGGTGGCGATGCGTCCGAAGGCAGAGTAGGGGGCTAGCAGCTGCACGACGGTGCTCATGCCCAGGAGGATGGCCAGGAACATGGCGATGAAGAACAGAATGCGCAGTCCGTTCTTAGCCTTCGAGTAGGTGTAGCGGTTCTTCTTCGCCCGTTTGCCGAACCATCCGAAGATGTCCTGCATGATGCCCAACGGACAGATGACGCTGCAATAAAGGCGTCCACACAACAGCGTCAGCACCAGGAGGAACGCAATGACGATGAAATTCAGTGCCAGCACAGCCTCCAGGAGCTGCAGCTTCGCCAGTCCTCCCACCAGATGGTGGGCAGTACCCGTGAAGTCCAGAAACAGCCACGTGAGGCCAATCATCATCACGGTGGCCAGCGTAATACGTATTTTTCTCAGCATATCATTGTTATTTCTAATTACTTATTCCTTATTCCGTGCAAAGCATCGCACGACGACGATGCTCACTTCGTACAGCAGATAGATGGGCAGTGCCACCACGAAAAGCGTGAACACATCCGTCGTCGGCGTGATAATCGCCGCCACGATGAGTATCGCCACCACTGCATGCCGACGGTATTGCGCCATAAAGCGGTCGGTCAGCAGTCCCATACGCCCCATCAGTCCGCAGACAACAGGCAGCTCGAACACCACGCCCATCACCAGACTCATGCTCAGCAGCGTGTCGATGTACGACTGCAGCGTCAGCATGTTCGCCACGTCCGGCGACACCTGGTAGGTGCCTAAGAAGCGCACCGTCAGCGGGAACACCACGAAGTAGTTCACCAGCGTCCCCACCAGGAACATCACATAGGCCGCACCCACTATCCATACGGCATAGCGCCGCTCGTTCTGGTAGAGGCCGGGGCTGACGAAGCGGAACAGCTCATATAATATATAAGGTGACGACGCCAGCAGTCCCGCATACATCGCCGTGCGGACGTGAATCATGAACTGCTCCGTCAGCCCCGTGTTCATCAGGTGCAGCGAGAACGCCTCGGCACCCATCAGCCGGTAGGTGATGAAGTCGCTCGACCTCGGCGCCAGCACCACGTAGAACAGCTCGTCCTTCAGCACGAAGGCCACTACCGCCAGCAACACAATGGCCACCGCCATGCGTATCAGTGCCGACCGCAGCACGTCCAGATGGTCCCAGAAGGTGATGGCCTCCCCCGACCCCTCCAAGGGAGGGGAGAAACTCCCCCCATCCCCCGACCCCTCCGAAGGAGGTGCAGTCCTGCGGGCATCATCCATATTACTGACCCTCGCCTTTCTCCCCTTCTTTGGAGGGGTCTGGGGAGGCCTCTATCTCCTTCATCCCGTCCTTGAAGCTCTTTACGCCCTTGCCCAAGCCCTTCATGAGCTCAGGTATCTTCTTGCCGCCGAACAGCAGCAGTATGATGAGGGCTATGACAAGCACCTCTTGCATGCCTAATCCAAACATATATTCTTAGCCTTTAGTCGTTAATAGGACTACAAAGTTACGCTTTTGTTTAAGACACTGCACCTTTGGCGCTGATAATTTTTGTTTTTTTAACCAGATGGCCACCGCAAATAGTTTCTCAAGTTCTTTTCTACCACAGATTGCAAAGATTAAACAGATTTTTGGCTGCGCGTTGTCGGTGCGTTATGTGCGCGCGCGTTAGTAGGGAAAAGGCAAAAAGATCCCACACTTCCCTCACTTCCCACACCTAACGCATGTTACATGAGACAAAGTTTAGGTGTGGGAAGTGAGGGAAGTGTGGGGTAAAAAGTGCATAAGACAACTATAGTCGCGCGTGCGCGCGCGCAAAAAGAGGAATGAGAAATGAGCAGTAAGAAATGGGAAATGAAAAATGAGAAATGTAACGAGTCCACATTCGGGTGAATTCTCTCGAGAATTGGGAATTGAGAAGGCCACTCACGGAGCTGAGTGGCCTAGTTACGGAGCTGAGAAGCCCACTCACGGAGCTGAGAAGCTCACTCACAAGACACATCATTTCGGAAATAGGTTGTTTAATATGAATGCGTGTTGAGGTACTCTGTCGCACAGAATAATGGGAATGAAATCGGCGTTATGGACATTATTTCATCTTTTGGCAGCTTTATCTGGCATGAATAATTACGTAAATTACGGTAAAAAGTTCCCTTTTCTTTGGCCGTTTCAAAATAATTAGCTACTTTTGCAGCTGACTTTGAATTCCGTGTTTCCACCAGAGGGCTTGGAGGCACAGCATCAAAAAAGACTTTTACAGTATTAACCAAATATAAAACATTATGAAAAGAAAACTTTTACACTATTCGTTATTAACCCTCTTCATCCTTGTGGTGGGGAGCGTAAGTGCGTGGGGTGCGGTAACTTGGACTAGAGTTACTTCTGTTCAGACACTTCTTGATGGAGGTACTTTTATTATGGGCTATGAAGCTACTGCTAATTCTGGCGTTATAGTCCCCCTAAGAACAGATGCAACTGCTGCCTCATCTACTGCTAATGGCATTTTATATTCCGGGACAGGAACAGGAACCACTTCTAACAATGGTACTATTACCATGAGTTCTGTTACTGAAACGTCCAATTATGAACTATATATTACAGCCAGTTCCGTATCCAATGCCATAAATATGCAGTTAGGTGATAATACGGGCAATTATATTGGATGTCCCAACAGCAAGAATACGGCAAGATTATATACGTCCGCTTCTGACAATACCGCTTATACCTTAACTGTGGGAACCAATGACGCTTTTACTTTGGAATGTAAGGCTGCCGACACGGGAAGTAAATACAAATATTTGAAATTTAATAACAACTCTGGTTCTTATCGTTTTGCAAATTATTCCTCAGATCCTGAAAAAATCGTATTTTACAAGAAGACTCTGAGTACTCCTTCGATGTCATTCTCGCCATCAAGTCTTACGGCAACGATAGGACAAGCATATACTTTACCAACATTGACTTCGAATGCTGAGAGTGGTACGGTTACCTATAGCAGTAACAATACAACTGTGGCAGATGTTAATTCAACAACAGGTGAACTTACACTTAAGTCAGCAGGAGAAGCAACGATTACGGCTACAGCTGCCGCTACAGCTACCCAAAATACGGCTTCGGCATCTTATGCACTTACTGTTGAAGCTTCTTCTGTCACTTCACCGAGCATAGACAAGGCAAGCGGCGACTATGCCTACAATACGGCAGTTACCATTACGACAACTGAGTCAAACATATATTATACAACTGACGGAACAGACCCGTATTCATCAGGAACTGCTGTAGATGCTGATGGTACAAGCGCAACTGTCTATATAACGGGTGACATGACATTAACAGCTATTTCACTTGATGCTTCTTTAAATGCTAGTGCTCCAACAATCCGTGAATACACTGTCACCAAACCAGACGCACCGACCTTTACACTGGCTGAGGGTTCGTATATTGGAACACAGAGTGTTACTATTAATTCACCAGCAGGAACAGTCATCTCTTATACTACAGACGACACAGACCCAAGTACTTCTGGTACTGCTACATTGTCTGCCAGCAACTCTGTATCTGTAAGTGTTAGTACTACGTCAACTATTCGCGCTATCACAATCGATGGGAACGCCATAGAGAGTGCAGAGGTCTCTGCGACATATACCATTTACACTTCACACAGCATGCCATTTGCAGAAAGTTTCAACAATACTTATGGTGATTTCACCACCGAGAACGTATCAGGGTACGCTGATGTGTGGAAGAAAGATAGCAATGGTTTTATTAAGGGTTCATCTTATGCCAGCAGTACGAATAATGCAGCAGAAAGCTGGTTGGAATCTCCATTTATTACCATTGATGCCAATGCCGTGTTAACATTTGACCATTCTTCAAGATATTTCAAGGATGAAGCAGCCATGAAGGCAGAAGCAACTTTATGGTATAGAGAACTGAACGGAAGCTGGCAGCAATTGACTATTGACAATTATCCTGGCAATAGCAATTTGAATACGTTTGTAACAGCTACAATAGAGTTACCCGCAGCATTGTCAGGTAAGAATATCCAGCTTGGCTTTAAATATTTGGGTAGTACGACGAATGCTGGTACTTGGGAAATCAAGAATTTGGAATTGATGGCTGCACCAACCTTCACGTTGTCTACAACATCTGAAACGATTGCAATGGGAGGTGTTGAGACCGTTGATGTTACGTTGACCACTAATACTGATGGCGAGATTACTGCCGTTACAGATGATGATAAGGTGGCTACTGTATCTTTGAAGAGCGCAGGAGTTTATACTATTACAGCTGTGGCTGCTGGTTCTGCAACCATTACGCTTAGTGCTGTAAAGACTGCTAATTTCAGGGCTGCTACTGGTACTGTCAGCATTACAGTAACTGATGACCGTGAGGATGCAGGAATATCTTTTGCTAAAGATGCAGAAGAGATTACGCTCGGAGCCGCTTATACAGGTCAAATGCTTACAAACACCAACTCGCTTGTAGTTACCTATAGCAGTACTGACGAAAGTGTGGCAACTGTAGCGGCTGATGGTGTAGTGACTGTTCTTGCTGCTGGTGAGACAGTTATTAAGGCTTCATTTGCTGGTAATGCTATCTACAAGAAAGCTGTCGCCCAGTACACGCTGACTGTTAATAAGAAAGCTACTGGCATTGAATATTCTGTCGCTGAAGCTGAAGCGAAGTTAGGTAAGGCGTTTGTTGCTCCTACACTTTCTAACCCCAATGGTCTTGATGTGACATACGAGAGCACAAAGCCATCAGTTGCAACAATCGATGGAGAGGGAGTTATCACCATTGTGGCTGAAGGTACCACTACCATCAAGGCTACCTTTACTGAGAATGATGAGTATCTTGGAACCGTAGTATCATACACCCTGAATGTGGTTGATCCAGCAAAGATTGTCATAAGCTTTAATGATAATGACCAGAGCATTTCTGGAAATTATGAACAGGAGGCCACTTTGTCATATACTATTAAGGGGGTTGGGATTGTTATGAAAAAAACTGGTACTGAAACACAGCCAAGAGTAGATGGTGCTGAATATAGTAGTACACTCTATGCTCGAATTTATAATGGAAACACTTTAACTATTACTGCGCCAGGAAATCTGAACTTCAGCTCTATAGCATTTGACTTTAACAAAGGATCGTTAACTAGTGGTGGAACAACTTATAAATCTACCAACACAACGTGGACTGGTACTGCTCATGAAGTTGTATTTACAGGAGCTGAAACAACGTTCATTAATTCCATTACCGTTGCATTCGGCTCGGAAAACATTACCATTTCTTCTTCTAAATACCTAACCTACTGTTCAGACTACGATCTTGACTTCTCTGGCAAGGGCGTGACAGCATACAAGGCTGCTGTAGATGGCGATAACGTGGTACTGACAGCAATAACAGGCAATGTTGTTCCTGCCAACACAGGCGTTATTCTTGTTGCCGATGCTGCTGGCACATTTGAAATTCCGCTGACGACCACCGATGCTACGGTGACGGGCAACGAGATGGTGGGTGTGACGACTGTGACGGCAGTACCCTGGGAGGCTGGCGGCAGCAAGTACAACTACATCCTGCAGAAGAAGGAGGGTGAGAGCGAGGTGAAGTTCTACAAGGCTACTGGTGCTAACCTGAAGGCTAACCGCGCTTACCTCAGTACGACATACAACGTGGCAGCAGCAGGTGCTCGCGGCCTGAACCTTGTGTTTGCCGACGACATGACCACATCGCTTCGCGAAATGAGAAATGAGGAAGGAGAAATGAGAAATGTCTACAACCTCAACGGTCAGCGTGTCAGTCAGCCCACGAAGGGCCTGTACATCGTGAACGGCAAAAAATACGTGGTGAAATAAATGGAGTGTAAAAGCAAATTATTCACATTTCACTCAGTAAGCAAACAGAGTATTAATTTGAAAATAAAAGACAGAAGATTATGAAGAAGATATATCAGAAACCAGAGTTGGACGTGGTGAAGCTGGCCTACCAGAAGGCGCTGCTGATACCGATGAGTGACACCAATGCCGATGTCAGTGGCGGCGAGTATGCTGACCCGTCCCGTGAAATGAGCTTCGAGTGGTAGAGTCCACTCACGCATGAGCAAGCCCCCGAAAAGGGTGGGGGCGACGAAGAAATTTACTTGAATAAATAGCATTTACACCTCTTTCGACAGTTTTTCACCGTCGGAAGAGGTGTTTTCGTTGTACCTTTGCAGAAAAAATAGCAAGGGAACTATGAAGAGAAAGGACATCACAATGACAATGCTGCTTGGCGCAGTCGCCATGGTCATGCTGCTCTGTGCAGCTACCTCCCTGCAGGCACAGGTCATGCTGCCGTACCAGAACACGGAACTGAGCTTCCACGAGCGAGCCAAGGACCTCGTGGGACGGCTGACACTAAGCGAGAAGATCTCGCAGATGGGCAACATGGTGGACACCGATGTCAAGCGCAACGGCACGACGGTCATCCCAGCCTACCAGTACTGGAACGAGGCACTGCACGGCGTGGCCCGCTCGGGTGCCGCCACCAGCTTCCCTGCGTCGAAGGCTATGTCGGCCACATGGGACCGCCAGCTGGTCTACGACTGTGCCACGGCCATCAGCGACGAGGCTCGCGTGTACAATAATCTATATAAGAAGGGTCTGAACTACTGGTGTCCGACCATCAATATGGCGCGTGACCCGCGCTGGGGCCGCGACGAGGAGAACTACGGCGAAGACCCCTTCCTGGCCGGACAGCTGGCCGTGCAGTTCATCAAGGGCATGCAGGGCGAGCAGACGGCGGCGAACCCCTACCTGAAGACGGTGGCCTGTGCCAAGCATTTTGCCGCCAACAACTACGAGCAGGGACGGCAAGGCTCGACGTCGTACATGACGGAGCACGTACTGCGCGAATACTACCTGCCAGCCTTCGAGGCGGCCGTCAAGGAGGGTGGCGTGAAGAGCATCATGTCGTCGTATAACGCGCTGTCGACCGACATCAACGAGAAGAATGCTGCCGGCGTGGGCTTCGGCGATGCTGCCGCCAAGGGTAAGGCGTGGGGCGGCAAGCCTAACGCCATGAACGACTGGCTGCTGACGGGCATCCTGCGCAAGGAGTGGGGCTTCGACGGCTACGTCACCAGCGACTGTGCCGGTGTGAGCTGTATATACCGTAGCGTGAAGCACTTCTACTACGGCAATATGTTCGGTACGTATACCGACGAGGCCGGAGGTATCAACACCCTCTACCAGGCCCATGCCACTGCCGATGCCATCAAGGCCGGCAACGACATGAACTGTGAGTTCAAGAACCGCACGTCGGTGTTTCAGACAGCTCTCGATGCTGCCATCAGCAACGGTCTGATGACCGAGGCAGACCTCGACACGGCACTGGTGCGCGTGCTGGAGACCCGCTTCGCACTGGGTGAGTTTGACAGCAATGTCAGCTGGCGCAACATATCAGCCAACCGCTTAGAGTGCAGCGAGCACCAGGCCCTGGCACTGAAGGCTGCACAGGAGAGCGTGGTGCTGCTGAAGAATACCTCTACCAACTCCTCCGAAGGAGGGGAGCCGTTGCTGCCGCTCACCACAGGCAAGAAGGTGGCGCTGATTGGTCCGTATGCCAATGCTATCATGTTAGGCGACTACAGCGGTACACCGACGCACACCACCACGCCGTTCGAGGCCTTCTCCAGGAAGCTGGACTTCCACGCTACCGACGGCACCATCCAGGCCGAGGGATTCTCGCTGGTGCTGAACGGCAGTGCCGCGAAGATGAACCAAGGCAGCGGCTACTTGGAGAACACCGCACCGGGCAACAAGGTGGTGTACAAAGGCATCAACTTCGGAAGCGGCTGTAGCCACTTCGTGATGGCCGCCGCAGCCAAGAGCAGCGGTGTGGCCACGCTGACCTTCTACCTCGACAGCGACACGTCGACACCCATCCTCACTGTCAGCAACGAGGACACCGGCAGCTGGACGAAGTGGAAGGAGATAACCGCCACCGTTGACCCCGCCGTGGTGAAGGGCGTGCATGACCTGTATGTCAAGTTCAGCGGCTCGCAGAAGTATGCCGGCAACTACGACTACTTCCGCTTCTACAATCCTGACAGCAATCCACTGGAGGATCTTGGCCCGCTGTACATGGTGCAGACCAGCAATGCCGTGAACGAGGTAGCCACCGACGAGATGATACAACGTGCCGTGGCCGTGGCCAAGAAGGCCGACGTGGTGGTGTTCCTTGGAGGCACGGACTACAGCAAGCCCGCCGACCACGCCACAGGCACCGAGAGCCACGACCGCTTCAAACTGACGATGCCCGGCAATCAGGAGGATGTTCTGAAGGCCCTCTATGCCGTCAACAAGAACGTGGTGCTGGTGCTGGAGAGCAACTCGTCGATGGACATCACGTGGGAGAAGGAGCACCTGCCCGCCATCATGGAGGTATGGTACGGTGGTCAGGCACAGGGACAGGCCATCTGCGACATTATCTACGGCGATGTGAACCCCAGCGGCAAACTGACGTCGACGTGGTACAACACGCTCACGGAGCTTCCTGCCGCCGCCGACTCCAAGTTCGGAGCCAACGGCATGCTGGAATACAATATTGACGACTGGGGCTACACCTATATGTACTACGGCAAGGGTACTGGTGCCAACGTTAAGCGTCAGGCTGCCAAGCCCATGTACCCCTTCGGCTACGGACTGTCGTACACCGCCTTCAGCTACGACCATCTCAGCCTGAGCCAGCAGACATTAGACAAGGGGCAGACGATGACTGTCAATGCCGACATCACCAACACGGGTAGCCGCGATGGCGCAGAGGTAGTACAGCTGTATGTCAGCTTCCCCAACTCTGCCGTTAAGCATGTGCAGTCGCTGAACCGCCGTCTGGTGGGCTTCGAGCGCGTGGAGCTGAAGGCCGGTGAGACGAAGACTGTCAGCATCCCCCTGAGTCACGAGCAGCTGGCCTACTTCAACGATGCCACCCACACCTTCGACGTGGAGGGCGGCACGGTGAACGTATATGTCTCGGCATCGTCGGCCGACGACCGCCTGACAGCTACCATCAATGCCGTCGGCGGCACGGTGAAGCAGACCTACCTGAGCGAGGATACACCCACGGCCATCCGCACCGTCGACAACAACAGTCAACCACTCTGCCAGCGCGTCTATAATGTACAAGGTACGTGCGTAGGTTCCCTCGCCGCCATCGACACACTGCCCCATGGGCTGTATGTCGCAGGAGGAAAGAAGTACGTGGTTAAATGAGGAATGAGAAATGAGGAATGAGAAATGAGGAATGAGAAATGAGAATACCGTCAGGGCAACGCGTTGCCCTGACGGTATTCTGAGGGTGTGCGACCCGTCTGCTTCTTGAAGCACTTGGTGAAGTACTTCGGATCGGTGAAGCCGACGGCGTAGGCCACCTCCGAGATAGACAGCTTGCTCTTGGCCACCAGCTGCTCGGCACGCTGCATGCGCACCTGGCGCAGGAAGTCGCTGGGCGACATGCCGACTAGTTCGCGCATCTTGCTGTAGAAGGCGGTACGTCCCATGTTGACAGCCTCGGCCATCTCGTCGATCTTCAGATTCTCGTCGCCGATACGCTGTTCGATGAACGCCATCAGCTGGTTCATCATCTCCTCGTCGGGGTCGGCTATCACCGGCTCCGACAGCTTGTATTCCTGTTTGGCGACGGGGAACGTTTCCTCACCCTTCAGAGCGCTGTCGGCTTGTGCCCCCATCTGTTCCTGTAGCTCTCGGTACTGACGCAGGATGCTCTCCAGTCGCTTCTCGCGCTGACGGTTCAGGTGACGTCGCTTCTGCCAGGCGACGACGGCCCATGCCGACAGGCCGATGACCAGCAGGATAAACAGCACACGTACCCATGTCCGTTCCCAGAAGGTCGGCGTGACATCGAGCGTCAGCACCGTCTCGTTGTCGGCCCATGCCCCGTCGCAGTTAGTACTCTTGACGGTCAGTGTGTGGAGTCCCGGCGACAGGTTGCTGAAGGCGATGTGCGGCACACTGATGTAGTTCCAGCCACCACCGTCCAAGCGGTAGGCATACTGCATGAGATAGTCACCGCCATAGTCGAGGGCAGCAAAGCTGATGGTGAGGTCGCGGCGGTCGGGCGTCACCGTCAGCTGCTGGCGGTACAGCAGGGGCAGCGTCTCACGCTCACCCTGGTACTGCACACTGGTGAATACGATGTTTGGCTGGTAGTCTGACTCCCGCATCTGGTTAGTGTTGTAGGTGAGCAGGCCGCCCATTGTGCCGAGCCACAGCCTGCCGTCGGGAGCCAGTGCGGGCAGGGCTTCCGTCAGGATGGTGAGTGGTGATGGATGATGGGTGATGGATGAAGTATGATGGGCGGCGAGCGAGGGGTGATGGGCGGTGGGGTCGAACTGCTGCAGTCGTTGCGTCTGGGGACTGTAGCGGTCGATGCTCATCTCGCGGATAATCCATACGTTGCCCTGATGGTCCTCGGTCATCGACTGCACATTGCCGACATGGTTGTTCAGCAGTTTTGCATCCTCGAGCTGGAGGTCGTTATGCTCCAGTTCGGTGGATGTCAGTCGCTGGATGCCACCGGCCAGTGTCGCCACGAGTATCTCTCCGCTCTTTGTCACCAGCACCTGCATCACGTCGTTGGTGCGCAGCGACGATGTGTCGTCGTGGTGGTGACGGGTGACGTAGAAGGGTGACGGTTGGCGGGTGACGGACAATGAGCGGCACGTCAGCAGGCCTGTGGTGGAAGAGATGAGCATGATGCCCTGTGGGGTGTGGGTGATGCGGCGCACACGGGCAAAGTCGGCTATAGGGTAATGCTTCAGCTCGTTGCCACTGTGCAGGAAGCGGAGGCTCTGCTTATTGACACCTCCACCGCCCGGCTTTGCCGGAACAATATTGATACCACCACCATAGGTGGCAATCCAGATATTGCCGGAAAGATCTTCGTCGAAGTCGTAGACAAAGTGATGGTTGATTGACCATGCGTCGGTACTGTCGGGCATGCAGTGCGTCACGCCGCCGTCCTTTCCGATGACGTAGAGCCCCACACCCTTTGTGCCTATCCATGTCCGGCCCTGTGAGTCCTCGAACAGTGCATAGATACGGTCGGCAAACTTGACGCGACTGGTGGTGACGCGCCCGTCGGGAGCCACCCATTTGCCGCTTTGTCCGCTGAGGTCTGTCTCGACGACACGGATGTATCCATCCTGTGTGCCAGCCCATACCGTACCGTCACGGCGGTAGAGTACGGTGCGCGTCTGCTGCCCCTCGACGACGGGCAGCTGCTGCATGCGCTGCTCATGGAACGTGACCAGCGTCAACCCCTGCGATGACGTGTACCATAGGTTACCCTGACGGTCGATGCAGTGCTTGTCGATGTCGGCTTCGGTGAGTCCGCAGGCCTGTAGCCGCCAGGTCAGTGCGGTGTCGCCGCCCAGTCTCTCCCACGAGTCAAGTCCCTCGGGACGTACTGCCTTGAACTTGCCGCCACCCTCGTAGCGAATCATCTGACGGTCGGTGGTGATCCACTCGCGTCCCTGCCTGTTCGCCTGTACTTTCCGTATATAATTTCCGTCGTAGGGATACCCCTTGGTACCGAACACTTCTATGCGGTCTATGTCTGTCGGGTGCTCGTCGTTGATGCGCAGCGTCATGGCACCCGTCTCGTCGGTTACCCACGTGTAACCGTTCGGCAGACAGTAGATATTGCGGGGCCTCATCTGTTCGCCGTACTTACGTGCCATCGCCTGACCGATGTTGAAGTAGCGGCACTGGTGGGTGTCGTAGATGTACAGGCCGCTGTCATAGGTACGCAGCCAGAGGTTGTCGCGGGTGTCGATGTGTATCATGGCGATACGGTTGCTCGACAGCGCGTCGTCCGTTCCCCAGCTGTTGCCGGGAAATGTGGAGAAGCGTGTGCCGTCGTAGCAGCACAGTCCGTTCCAGGTGGCTATCCACATCAGTCCGTGCGAGTCCTGCGCCAGGCCGGAAATGCCGTTGGCCGGCATTCCGTCGCGCATGGTGAAGGTGCGTGAGTGGGGGATAATGGTGGCATGGGGAGCTGCCTGCAGCGCGGAAAGCACTGTCAGACAGAGGGATATGGTCAGTAAAGTAGCTCGTTTCATAGTTTGTCTTATCGTTTACGAAGTGCAAAAATAAGAAAAAACTATGAAACGAGCAAACAATTTTCTGTTTTTATCAGCGATGAGTGGTTATCACTTCCGTTTCCACAGCTTTGTCATGTCCTCCAGCGTCTTGCCCTTCGTCTCAGGCACGAGCTTCCAGACGAAGATGGCGGCCACGATGCAGATGACGCCATAGAGGCCGTAGGTGAACCAGTGGCCGAAGTCGTCACCCTCGGTGAGGTGCATGTTGAACATCGGCACGAAGGACGACGAGACGATGAAGTTGCTGATCCACTGGAAGGCCACGGCGATGGCCACGGCACCGCCACGGATGGTGTTGGGGAAGATCTCGGCGATGAGTACCCAGCAGATGGGTCCCCACGAGAACATGAACGAGGCGGAGTAGACGAGCAACGAGGCGGCCGTCACCAGTTCCATACCTGTGTGGCCGAACGTGACGGCTACACCGAAGGCTCCGAGGGCCATGCCTAACGAACCCCAGATGAGCAGCGGCTTGCGGCCCCACTTCTCGACGGTGAA
>JAEEGL010912360.1_pt1 | contig 24906 bp, 19 predicted proteins | sample 9134231 | NCBI WGS metagenome assembly JAEEGL01 (sample SAMN16246548, study PRJNA631951) | gut metagenome | biome: gut microbiome; feature: rumen; material: fiber-attached | host: Bos | place: Iran: Karaj | collected 2018-10
CAAAGCTGTAGTGAAATAGATACAGATCCACAGCGCCTATAAGAATATATCAGATAAAGATTGAATGCCCCAGAAGAAGCTGGGAGAAAGGAAGAGTGATCCAATCAATATCTAACATTGAATTGGATTATACGTGTGAAATGGATAAATATGTTCAGCTTGCAGTAAATACCATCAATGAATATGTCAGTACCGGAAAAGTATATGAGCCTTCAGACGATGAACTGAACGAAGAACTTCAGTGGCACAAGGCAGGAGCATTTGTGTCGATACATAAAAAGGGAGAACTCCGGGGATGCATAGGTACCATTGCACCTACGGAACCATCCATTGCAGATGAGATAATTTCAAATGCCATCGCCGCATCAACCAGAGATCCCAGATTTCCCGCTATAAGACCGGAAGAACTTGCGGATCTTGAAGTTAATGTGGATGTACTTGATGAACCTGAACCTATAGATTCTCCTTCGGAGCTTGACGTTAAGAAATACGGAGTGATCGTTGAAAAAGGATTTAAGAGAGGTCTTCTTCTTCCGAATCTCGATGGAGTAGATACCATCGACTATCAGATAGCCATCGCAAAGCAAAAGGCAGGCATTGATATTTCTGACGATGATGTCAGATTACTGCGCTTTGAGGTTGTCCGTCATGTCTAAGGGTGAGGGCACATCATGTATAGGAGCAAATGAAGTGATCTGCCCGGTATGCCCTCATCACTGCAGGCTTCCGGAAGGCACCGTTGGCCGTTGCCACGCAAGAATTGGCAAAGATGGCAAGTCTGAGTGCATCAATTACGGTAAGATCACATCCATAGCCCTTGACCCAATAGAAAAGAAACCACTTGCATTTTTTCATCCGGGAAGTAAGATCCTGTCAGTCGGAAGTTACGGATGTAACATGAGTTGCATGTTCTGCCAGAATCATGATATCGCAGCGGTGGGGGAGGATTCTTTTGACGAAATTTATTCAGCTGCTCCGGAAAAACTTGTGGCGATAGCGGAAGATGAGAAGGCTAACGGCAATATAGGAATTGCCTATACATATAACGAAGCACTGGTGGGATACGAATTTGTCCGGGATACGGCTGCGCTTATAAAGAAAGCCGGGATGATTAATGTTCTTGTTACTAACGGGAATGCGGAGCAGCCCGTGCTTGAAGAAATCCTTCCATACATCGATGCCATGAATATCGACCTTAAGGGATTCAGACCCGAGATATATGAAAGGCTTGGCGGTGATTTTGAAACTGTAAAAAGTTTTATCACCCGCTCCGTTCAAAAAAGCCATGTTGAGATCACATCACTTATAGTACCCGGAATTAATGACAGCCCTGAAGACATGGAAGAAGAAGCAAAATGGATTGCCGGACTAAATCCCGACGTTCCGCTTCATATCACCAGATATTTTCCGAGACACAGATACAGCGAACCTCCTACGGACATATCTCTTATGAAGGAACTTAAAGCAAACGCTGAAAAATACCTGAACAGAGTTTTATTGGGAAATGTGTAAATGAAGATACGAATCTATAATGCCCTGGTCAACAGAAAACCCGGAATAGCCTACAGATATCACAAGGTGCATGACGAAAGTCATGGATTTGGAGTGTTCCTGTCGTGGATCTATCTTCTGTGGATCAATTTTGCATATTATGTTCTCCACTGCAGATTTCTTGGAGTAAAGCCTGCTGCGGATATGTATGAACACAAAAGCATTCCCGATTTTGAAAGCGAATCGGTACTTGGCATGGGCGACTGGTCAATAAAGCCTGATGAACTTACGGATAAGCTTAAAGAATATGACGTCATTTCATTTGATGTATTTGACACCCTGATCTTCAGGCCTTTTGCAGAACCTGCGGATCTTTTCTATATCGTTGGTGAAAAGGCGGGAATTCCTGACTTTAAGAATCTCAGAATCCGTGCTGAGAAAAAAGCCAGGGACCTGAAATATAAAGAAAAGAAGCACTATGAAGTCACGCTGAAAGAGATATGGGAGTATCTCGAGGATATGGTGGGGGTTCCTGCTGATGAGGGGATAAAGATTGAAAAAGAAACCGAGCTTTCGCTCTGCCATGCCAATTCCTTCATGCTTCAGGTGTGGAACGGACTTAAAGAAGCCGGAAAACGCCTTGTGATCACCACGGATATGTATCTTGATTCCGATACAATATCAGCGATCCTTGATAAAAACGGTTTCACCGGATATGAGAAGATCTTCGTTTCCTGCGAATATGAAAAGAATAAGTTCGGCGGAAAGCTTCAGTCCGTTCTAAAGGAGTATGTGGAAAAAGAAAATAAAAACGCGACACTTATCCACGTTGGTGACAACGGCATAAGCGATGCGGAGATGTTTGAAAAGGCAGGCATCCCGGCATTCCACTATCCGAATACTGCAAGATATGACAAGCTGTACCGTGCTCATGATATGTCTGCCATCGTGGGAAGTGCATACAGGGGAACAGTTGCCCACAGGCTTTATAACGGAAGAAAGACATACTCTCAAGAATATGAATACGGATATGTATACGGAGGGCTCTTTGTCCTCGGATACTGCAATTTCATTCATGAACTCAGTCTTAAGGAAGGCTTTGACAAGATCCTGTTTTTATCCCGTGACGGTGATGTGCTGAAGCAGGCGTATGATGTTCTTTTCCCGGAAGAAAAAACGGAATATGTCTACTGGTCCAGAAAAGCAGCGGCAAAGCTTATGGCGGACAGGAACAAATGGGATTACTACAGACGCTTTATTTATCAGAAACAGGGCATAAGGATAGGGGAAGCCTTGGAATCCATGGAACTTAAGGAACTTGCCGGAAAACTCCCGAATGACCTGAATGTAAATGATACCCTGAATCAGTCTAACAGTACGAAACTCAGAAAATTCCTTGAAGAAAACCACGGATTTATTACGGAAAAGTACAAAGAGCAGGCTGAATGCGCAAGAAAGTATTATTCCGATATCCTTAAAGACTGCGGCAAGGTGGCGGCTGTTGATATAGGCTGGGCAGGAAGCGGTGCACTTTCTCTTTCATATCTTGTTGAGAAGGAATGGAATATGCCCTGCAGAATAGAGGGCGTGGTTGCGGGAACCAACACAGTTTTCAGTGCCGAGCCGGATGCTTCCGAATCCTTCCTTCAAAGCGGCAGGCTTCATGCATATCTTTATTCTCAGTCTCATAACAGGGATATTCTGAAAAAACACGATCCTGCCAAGGACCACAACGTATACTGGGAACTTCTTCTTGCTTCTCCCACCCCCAAATTCGAAGGATTTTACCGGGAAGGCCTTAAGTTCGGGGAAGAGGATGTGGATAAGGAAGGAGCATATAAGATCCGGAAGGGAATCATGGATTTCATTAAGGATTATTCGAAACCCTTTGAAAACTATCCCTATATGATGAACATTTCCGGAAGAGATGCTTATGCTCCCATGCTTGCGGTTATGACAGACGAAAACCGCTATTTAAAGGCAATTGAGAGCCGCTTTTCGCTGAATCCCCGGATCGACTGACGTAAAGCTGCCGGAAACTCTCTCCAAACCGTCTGCGATTGAAAAAAAAGCCTGAAAATAGTAAAATATAGGGGTTAATGGGCAGTTTTTCTGCCAATATAGACAAAGGATTCCGGAGGGAATTATGAATATTGTCATAGTCGGGTGTGGCAAAGTAGGATCGGTTATTACCGAACAGCTTTCCAGCGAAGACCATAATATAGTTCTTGTGGATGAGGACAGCGAAGCCATAGCAGCAGTAACGAACCATCATGATGCCATGGGCGTTGTCGGAAACGGTGTCAGCTATCAGACTCTTGTTGAAGCGGGCATCAAGGACTGCGATCTGTTTATTGCGGTTACAGATTCTGATGAAAAAAACCTTCTTGCATGTCTTATCGCAGGACGTGCCGGAAAGTGTAAGACCATCGCCAGGGTAAGGAACCCTATTTACTCCCATGAAATAGAGTTTCTTAAAAGAGAATTTAACCTTGCCATGGTCATTAATCCCGAGGATACTGCGGCAATGGAGATATCCAGAGTATTCCTGTTCCCCTCGGCTTTTAAGATCGATACATTCTCCGGCGGAAGAGTTGAGCTGTTCCATTTCCACGTTACTGCTGAGATGCCTGTCTGCGGACAGCCTCTTTCGATTCTAAGAGAAGATATTCTGAAGGGCATGATCGTCTGCACCATAAGACGTGGTCATGATGTCATTATCCCCAAAGGAAACATTTCCTTTGAAGCGGATGATGATGTCAGTATTGCGGCTACCAGAAAGGATGCTTATACATTCTTTAAAAAACTTGGTGTAGTCAAAGGCAAGGTCAAAAACGCCATGATAGTAGGCGGCGGTACCATGTCCTATTATCTTGCCGAAAGACTGATCAGAACCGGAATTGCCACCACCATAGTCGAACTGGACTATAAGAGGTGCGAAGAGCTTTCCGAGAAGCTGCCGGATGCCAGGATAATCCATGGCGACGGAACAAACAGAGACCTTCTGGACCAGGAAGAGATCGGTTCTTTCCAGGGATTTGCGGCGCTCACCGGTCTGGATGAAGAAAACATCATGTTGTCGCTCTATGCACGTAAACACTCCGAAGCCAAGGTCGTTACCAAGATCGGCCGACTGAATTTCGGATCCGTTATCGATGCGCTTAATCTCGACACCATCATAAATCCCCAGAGAATAACTGCAGCTCACATCGTAAAATTCGCACGTTCCATGAGTGCGGATGCTTCGGATGATGTTGAGTCACTATATAAACTTGAGGACGGAAATGCGGAAGCCCTTGAGTTCAAGATCAAGGAAGAGTCTCCGGTAACGGGGGTTCAGCTCAAGGATCTTAAGCTCAGACCAAATGTGCTTGTGTGCAGCATTTTCAGAAACGGTAAGAACATTATCCCCACCGGTCAGGATGAACTCATGGTGGGAGATTCCGTTATCGTAGTCATAGGCGGAGCTCATATTGCCAATATCAAGGAGATCCTGGCCTGATGTTAAAGAAAAACTCGATAATTCTTTATATAGTAGGAATCCTTCTTGTTTTTGAGAGCTTTTTCCTTCTGCTGCCGCTTTTGGTATCGTTTATCTATGCCGACGGCAACTGGATGTGGTATCTGCTTACGGTATTTATCTGTTTTGCTTTGGGATTTCCGCTGACAAGGATAAAGCCCGGAAAGAATCTTTCCTTAAAAGAAGGTTACATTATAGTGGCTCTCTGCTGGCTGGTTCTTTCACTGTTTGGTGCACTGCCTCTGATGCTTAGCGGAGATATTCCACAGTATGTGGATGCGTTGTTTGAGACGGTTTCCGGATTTACAACAACGGGAGCAAGCATCCTTTCTGATGTTGAGGTGCTGAGCCGTTCCGGAATGTTCTGGAGAAGTTTCATGCACTGGATCGGCGGTATGGGAGTTTTTATGTTCATGATGGCCGTTCTTCCCATGCTTGGAACTGCGGACATGAACCTGATGAAAGCAGAATCCACAGGACCTTCGGTAGAGAGGATCGTTCCCCATGTACGTGACAGCGCGAGGCTTATGTACGGAATGTATTTCGGAATAACCATCGCGGAAGTCCTGGCACTGCTTATTTCCGGAATGGATCTGTATTCATCACTTTTGCTTACCTTCGGAAGTGTGGGTACGGGAGGATTCGGACTGCTTAATTCTTCCTGCGGTGCCTATACATCCGCACAGCAGACCATCATCGCATTCTTTATGGCTGCCAGCGGAATCAACTATACATGCTACTTCTTCATTATTTCCGGCAAGATCAAAGAAGCATTTCATATAGAAGAAGTAAGATATTATATCGGAATAATCATTGCCTCAACATTTCTGATCGCTTTTAACATAAGCAAAATGTTCGGCAGTTTTTCTGAAGCTCTTCATCATTCATTCTTCCAGGTGGCATCAATCATCACCACCACCGGTTATTCCACCGTGGACTTTGATACGTGGCCCGAACTCTCAAGAATGGTGCTGCTGGTTCTTATGATGATAGGAGGATGTTCCGGATCCACCGCCGGCGGAATCAAGGTTTACAGAATAGTGCTTCTGATGAAGCAGTTTAAGAAGGAACTGTCGGTACTTCGTCACCCCAGAGAGGTTAAAGTGCTGAGAATGGACGGAGGAGTAGTGAGAGAATCCGTCATGCGTTCCACCAATGTATTTATCTCGATCTATTTTGTGATATTTTTTATCTCACTGCTGCTTATCAGCATAGAGAATTACGATTTTACAACGGGATTTACTGCGGTGACCGCTACCATAAACAATATCGGTCCCGGATTGTCTCTTGTAGGACCTGCATGTAATTACGGATTTTTCTCACCGTATTCGAAACTGATACTGATATTTGACATGCTTGCCGGAAGACTTGAACTGTTCCCTGTTCTGCTTCTTATAAGCATGATGAAGCCCCGGAGGAAATAAAAAATGGTTTACACACTTACTTTGAACCCGTCACTTGATTATGTTATGTATCCCGATGCGTTCCCTAAAAAGGGAGGCACCAACAGATCCCGCAGAGAAGAACTCCGTGCAGGAGGCAAAGGGATCAATGTTTCCGTTGTTCTCAAGAATCTTGATGTTCCCACTAAGGCATTGGGATTCATAGCCGGAACCACCGGAGATGAGATAGAGGGAACTCTCAGAAGCATCGGAATACGTACCGGTTTTATCATGCTACCTTTCAAAAACGGTATGAGCAGGATCAATGTTAAGATCAGAGTTCCTTATGAAGATGCCGCTGAAAAGGGATTTGAAGAGACCGAACTTAATGCTGCCGGCCCTGTTGTGGAAGACGGATCAGTAAACGATCTTTGCGACAAGATTGAAAGATTTTCCGAAGGAGATGTACTGGTGCTTGCAGGAAGTATGCCTACTCAGGCGCCTACCGATATGCTGGACCGTATCCTGTCCGCAGTTCCCGAAGGGGTTAAGACTGTTGTGGACATGACCGGTGACAGATTAAAGGTTGCTTTGAAATATAAGCCTTTCCTTATTAAGCCCAATCTTGAAGAGCTGTGCCAGGCAGCAGGAAGAGAACTTAAGACCGTGGACGAGATCGTAGAAGAGGCCGGCAAGCTTCAGAAAGCCGGAGCGGAGAATGTGATCGTATCCATGGGCGCAGATGGAGCAATACTTCTTGATAAAAAAGGTGAAGTTCATAAGTGTAAGGCACCTGAAGGAAAAGCCCTCGGTGCATTTGGTGCCGGTGACTCCATGACTGCGGGATTCATTAAAGGATTCCTTGATGAACATGATTATGATTATGCTCTGAAGCTCGGCATCGCTGCGGGAAGCGCTGCGGTTTTCGAAGGCAAGCTGCCTGAGTATGAAGAGATAATGAAGGTATTTGATGAAGTATAACGGATTACCGATTAACGGTGGAATTGAAATAGGACGCATCCGAGGAAAGTTTGCTTCTGAGTCACGCCCTGCTGCAAAGGGTGTGGCTGATGCAGACTTCGAGAGGATGCGTTTTTTTGATGCTCTTCTTGAATTCGAAGACAGAATGAAGAAGATCGCATCATCTGCTTCCAGTCAGGAAGGTAAGGATATAATATCCGGACAGATAATGATTGCGAGAGATCCGGCATTGTCGGACGAAGTCATTGGACTGATCGATTCCGGAATGTTTGCTCATTCTGCTCTTAATACCGCATGTGCAAGGTATGAGAAGATCCTGGCGGAATCAGAGGATGAGATGTTTAGGGCAAGGATCGAAGATCTCAATGAAGTTAAAAACAGCATTCTGGAACTGATGGGTGTGACTGAAGAGCAGGAAAGCATCTCTGAAAATTCTGATGGAGATGTCATTTTTGCTGAAAAACTTTCTGCTGCTGAGATCATCGGACTTAAAAACCAGAATATTCGGGCGGTTGTAATGAAGACCGGAACTGCTGCATCCCACGCTGCGGTTTTGTTAAGGTCCATGGGCATCACCGCAGTATTCGGAGTGGATTTTGAATTCGGCGAAGATACAGCGGATGGAACCGAATGCATTGTTGACGGTAAGGATGGTCTGGTTGTAACAAATCCCACAGATTTGGAGAAGGATTATTACAAACAGAAAAAGAATATTGATGACAGAAATGATCCGGATGTTGCGGATACAGGAAAAAAATCCACTACCGCAGACGGAACGGAAATAGAGATATTATGCAACATCGGTTCGGAAATGGTTCCGGATGGCTGTTTAAACTCTGACGGTGTCGGCCTGCTTCGTACGGAATTCCTTTTTATGGAAGAGGGAGGAATGCCGCCTGAAGATGTTCAGTACGAGGTGTACGGCAGGATAGCAGACAAATTAAATGGAAAGAGCGTTGTTATAAGAACTCTTGATGCCGGAGGAGATAAGGATACCGGGAATGATGAGCGCGAAGATAATCCCGCTCTGGGACGGAGAGGCATCAGAATTTCCATGTCAGATGTCGATGGCTTTAAAATTCAGCTGAAAGCGATTTTAAGAGCCTCCGCAAATCGTGAATTGTCTTTGCTGTTTCCCATGATCTCGGGTCTTGAAGAACTTAAAAACGCAAGATCCGTCGTTAATGAGTGCATGGATGAACTCGGACGCGAGGGGAAAAATTATAACAAAAACATCAAAGTCGGATGCATGATCGAAACTCCCGCAGCTCTTATGTGTCTTGATGATCTGTCTGATGAATGTGATTTTTTCTCCATAGGCACCAACGATCTGTCTCAGTATATGATGTGCGCGGACAGAGGCAATCCGGAAATGTCCGATCTTTGCAGTATTTATCAGCCCGGCGTTATTCGTGCCGTGAAGATCATTTCCGATGTGGCCCTTAAGAAGAATAAACCTGTTACTATTTGTGGAGAAGCCGCATCGGATATCAGGATGATGCCTGTTTTTCTGGGGCTTGGCATACGATCTTTCAGTGTCGACCCTTCAAGGCTTACTCTGATGAAAAAATCCGTAAAGAATCTGAATCTGAAAAAATGTGAGAACCTTGCAGCAGAAGTTGTGAAGGCTGCCACACGTGAAGATATTTACTGGCTGCTTGATCACAGAAGCGCCGGTGCTGCTTATGACACCTGAAGAAGCAAAACAATATAAGAAGATGATCCTGACGCCACCGGGAAGGCTTATCTTTACCCTGGCGGTGCCTACGGTTATCAGCATGCTGATAACCATGATCTATAACCTGGTGGATGCACGTTTTGTAGGAAAACTGGGAGCCAGCGCCAGCGCCGCCATTGGTATCGTAATGGGCGTTCAGGCTGTTTTCCAGGCCTTTGGCTTTATGTTCGGACAGGGTAGCGGCTCAAAGGTAGCAAGACTCTTAGCTGCCGGTGAAAAGGATGAAGCGGATAAGATACTTACAATGGGTCTTGCCGGAGCTTTTGCGGTGGGTACCATCCTTATGATAATAGGATTTATCTTTATTGATCCTCTTATGTATATCATGGGCAGTACCGATACCATATTCCCCTATGCGAAGACCTACGCAACATACATTCTTATGGCGGGGCCGGTCCTTTCCATGAGCTGTGTGCTGAATAATGTCATGAGATATGAGGGCAGGGCATTTTTTGCAATGTTTGGACTTGTATCCGGCGGAGTCCTGAATATGTTCCTTGACCCGATACTTATGTTCAATCTGGGAATGGGAATAAAGGGAGCGGCAGTTTCGACATTTGTGTCACAATGTGTCAGTTTCGCGCTGCTGCTGTATATGTTTCTTTCCCACAGAGCCATCAGCTCCATCAGGCTTAATTATCTGAGGCTTCCGTTTAAAGAGATAATGAGTTCTCTTGTGCTGATAGTGAAGACCGGTTTTCCTTCGCTTCTCAGGCAGCTGTGTGCGACACTTTCGACCATGGTTCTTAACCTTTGTTCGAAACCCTTCGGAGATCCTGCCATAGCGGCTATGACCATTGACGGCAGAGTGCTGATGTTCATAGGATCCACCATGATCGGTATCGGTCAGGGATTCCAGCCTGTGTCTGCATTTAATTACGGATCGAAAAAATATGCCAGACTAAGATATGCCTGCTTCGTCACCTGGAGAGCCGGAACGATCCTTATGACGGGACTTGCCGCATTGGGATTTATCTTCACGGAGGATATAATAAGGATCTTTGTTAAGGATGAGCCTGAAGTTATCAGGCAGGTTGTTTACTTTGGCGTTCCTGCACTCAGGTTCATGTGTATTGCCGTGGTGATCCAGCCGGCTTCGGTAGTTGCAAATATGCTTTTTCAGAGTATAGGCGAGGCAAAGAAGGCTTCCCTGCTCTCCATGTTAAGATCAGGAATATGTTATATTCCCATGTTGCTCATACTCCCGATATTTATGGGCTTTGCGGGAATTCAGTGTTCACAGATGGTTGCGGATATCCTGGCCACTTCCATTTCGGTTCCTTTTCTTATCAGATTTTTGAAGACTCTCCCGAAGGGTGATGAGAGAACAGTCCAGGATGAAAGATATGAGGAATACAATGCCGGAAACGGTTAAATACAATGTAACCGGAATGTCCTGCGCAGCGTGTCAGGCACATGTTGAAAAGGCAGTCAGGGGAGTTGAGGGAGTTACTTCATGTGAGGTATCACTTCTTACAAATTCCATGAGTGTCAGCGGTGAAGCTGCATCTGAAAAGATAATAGAGGCGGTTCAAAATGCGGGTTATTGTGCAAGTGTTTCGGGGAGTTCCGAAAAAGGGACTTCCATCCGGGACATGGAAAAGGAACTTGAATATTCGGAAACCCCGGTGCTTGTAAAAAGACTTATCTCGTCCGCAGTCATTTTATTGATCCTGATGTATTTCAGTATGGGAGTCATGATGTTCGGGTGGCCTGCTCCTTCGGGACTTGCCCATAACATGACGGGAATAGCTGCTCTGGAGATGATCCTTTCCCTGGTCATAATGGTGATCAATGGGAAGTTTTTTACAAGTGGCATCAGATCTGCGTTACATGGTGCTCCCAATATGGATACTCTTGTAGCCATGGGCTCGGGTGTATCTTTTCTCTACAGCATTGTTACGCTGGTGAAAATGTCTTCTGCGGATCATTCAATACAGATGGAACTCATGAATGAATTGTATTTTGAGTCCGCGGCAATGATCCTGACACTGATAACAGTGGGAAAGACACTGGAATCCGTAAGCAAGGGAAGAACCACCGATGCCTTGAAGAGCCTGATGAAACTGGCTCCCGATACAGCGATCGTTATACGCTATGGCAAGGAAGTGAAGATACCTGCAGAGGAAGTTGCGGAGGGTGATATTTATGTTGTTTATCCCGGGGAGTCCATCCCTGTGGACGGAACGGTGATAGAAGGAACTTCATCGGTTAATGAATCCGCACTTACCGGTGAGTCCATACCGGTTGATAAAGAGGCCGGTGACAGCGTATATGCAGCCTGCATTAATATGTCGGGATTTATAAAATGCAGAGCAGACAAAGTCGGTACAGATACCACGCTGGCAAAGATCATAGAGATGGTAAGGGATGCATCCGCATCCAAGGCACCCATCGCAAGGATTGCAGACCGGGTTTCGGGGATCTTTGTTCCTTCCGTTATCGGAATCGCAGCTTTTGTTTTTCTGCTGTGGCTGTTACTTGGTGCCGAACTGCCCTATGCCCTGACAAGAGCTATTGCGGTTCTTGTGGTAAGCTGCCCCTGTGCCCTGGGACTTGCGACTCCTGTTGCCGTTATGGTAGGAAACGGAGTGGCTGCCAAAAACGGCATTTTGTTCAAAACCTCTTCATCCCTTGAAGAAGCCGGAAAGTCTGATACGGCAGTTTTTGATAAGACCGGAACCGTCACGGAAGGCGAACCTTCTGTTACGGATGTGGAGCCTGCCTGCGATGTGACGGGGGATGAACTTCTTGAGGCAGCTTATTCTCTTGAAAGAAAGAGTGAACATCCTCTTGGAAAAGCCGTTGTGATCTATTCGGAAGAAAAGAAAGTCACTCCCTTTGATGTGGATGATTTTCAGATCCATCCGGGTAACGGCCTTGAAGGAAAAAAGGACGGTAAGAGACTGTTTGGCGGAAATATTTCCTATATAGGAAGTAAGGTGAATATTTCCGAAGAAATAAAGATAAGTGCGGAAAAACTTTCAAAGGTCGGAAAAACACCACTGCTTTTTTCCACGGAAGAAAAGTTTCTCGGCATAATTGCGGTAAGCGACCGGATCAAGGAAACATCCGCTCAGGCCGTTTCGGAATTAAAAAAGCTTGGACTTTCCGTCATAATGCTTACCGGGGATAACGAGACTACCGGAAAAGCCATAGCGGACAAAGCGGGAATAGATACTCTTATCGCGGGAGTACTGCCTGACGGTAAGGAAAAGGTCATAAGGGATCTTAAGCGTGATAGCAGAGTTCTTATGGTGGGAGACGGGATCAATGATGCACCGGCACTGACTGCTGCCGATACCGGAATGGCTATAGGATCCGGAACCGATGTGGCCATCGATGCCGGAGATGTGGTCCTTATGAGATCTTCGCTTTTGGACGTTTGTGCCGCTATAAGGCTTTCAAGAAAAACACTTACCGTGATCCATGAGAATCTGTTCTGGGCATTTATTTACAATGTTCTGCTCATACCTGTTGCTGCCGGTGCTTACAGTAGGCTGGGGCTTGAGATGAGTCCGATGTTTGGTGCTGCTGCCATGAGCATATCCAGTTTTACGGTATGTATGAATGCACTCAGACTGAATCTTTTTGATCCCTATGATAATACTAAGGACAGACCTGTAAGGAAAAAGAAAAAGGAGAAGACAATGACAAAAACCATTAGTATCGAAGGCATGATGTGTGCTCACTGCGAGGCCAGTGTAAAGAAGGCTCTTGAGGCACTGGAGGGAGTTGAGAGTGCGGAAGCATCCCATGAGAAGGGAACTGCAATAGTCACCCTTTCCGGTGATGTCAGTGATGATATTCTTAAGAAGGCTGTTGAAGATAAAGATTATAAAGTGACGGGCATAGAGTAAATGCTAAACACTGAAAGTATGAAAATAAAAGAATCAGAGAGCAGGAAGTATACACGATTTTCCGACCTGTCCGGTATCACTAAAGTGGCTTACTGGGTGCTGCTGGTGTCGTATACCGTGCTTATGTTCGTGCTGTTTGCCAATCAGGCATTCCACACGGAGTATCAGGTGTATGGGTCCGATGTTGATGCATATATTCTTGAAATGCTTGGGATAGACAGCGGATTTGATTTTCCTTATCCGGTGTATTTTTCGCTGGGCAAATTTTTCATGCTCTTTACCAATGTCCAGATGGGAGCTGCTCTTTCCGCTACCATACTAAATTCCATATCCCCGGCGGTTCTTGCTTATTTCATGCTTTCTTACCTGGCAGGAATGTATCCTGAGGAAAAGGAAAACAAATACGCATATGAAGTTGGCATTTTATTCCTGACCTATTCGGTATTTTTTGTATCAATGCTCTACACCCCAAACGGTATCTGGCTTCCGGGAATACCTCTTAAAAATCTTGGAGTATATTCTCCAAACCCTTATTACAATCAGACCTATCTTGCTGCCAGGGGATTTGCCATAGTAGCATTCTTCCTCTTTGCGCACATTCTTACCTATTATGAAGATCACGCAGATCTGAAGGAATATATCACCTTCTCTGTTTTCCTTCTTCTTGCTACTCTTACGAAACCAAGCTTTACCTTTATCCTGGTCACTGCAGCAGGCGTGCATATGGTGGTAAAACTTGTGATCTCAAAGGGAAAGAAGTGGAAGGAATTCCTGATGCTCTTTGCCACGGCGGTGCCCACCTTCATAACCCTGGTGATCCAGTTTGGCGGTGTGTTCGGCGCGGACTCTCATGCGGGAAGTGAAGGCGGAATAGGATTCGGTATAGGAAAAGCCTGGGGGGTTTATACTGACAACATTGTTCTTGCGGTGATGCTTGCCAATGCATTTCCCGGACTTGTAATGCTCCTTAATTTCAAGAGATTTAAGGATCACGAAGTATTCAGGCTGTCTTGGGAAGTTATGATGGCGGGATTTCTTGAATTCCTGCTTCTGTACGAAAAGGGTGACAGGTTCGCTCACAATAATTTTGCCTGGGGATATATGTACGGAATCTTTTTTGTGTTTATATCCGGGCTTATGCTCCTTGTTGAAAATACAATTAAGAGAAAGCAACACGACTTTGTCCTGGCGCTTGAATGGGTTGTTTATATCTGGCATCTGATATGCGGAACCATATTCTTCATGATGCTTTACAGAGGAGGATACTTCTATGTCTGATAAACGTCCTCTTCCTTTAAGAGTGATCAATACCGTAATGGTGGTGGGATATACTGCGGCCTGTATTTATCTGTACTACAGATTTATGGGCTGGGAATCCGGCTCTGTTTACGAATCGGATCTACCCGCACATATTTCCCTTGCGGTAGATGACGGACTTATCTATTCGCTGGTATCGTTTCTTATCATAGGTCTGAATAAACTGAATCTGATGGAACTTCTTCCCATGTTCCTTGGGATATTTGCATGCCTCTCTGTAATGTTTACGGCTTTACTTATAAGAGAGATCACAGAAGATAAATGGAACAGGGATCTTACGGAGCTTCTGGCACTGCTTCTGAATATTGTCATGCCTTGTTATATAAAAGGCTTTTCTGACGGACGTTACATAGGAATGCATACTTCCTCCATATGGCATAACTCCACTTATCTGCTTATGAAGTGGATGGGACTGTGGACGCTTCTGATCTACTTTAAGATAGAAAAAAACATTTCGGAAAAAATGACTGTGAAGTCGTATTTGTATTTCACATTGGTACTTACTCTGACCACTGCAGCCAAGCCGAACTTTTTCCTTGCTGTCACGCCGGTGATGCTTGTTTTTCTTATCATGGATCTTGTGAGTAAGAAGGCTCCTGTATCCAGGCTTATACTGTTTGGCTCCTCGGTCATCCCTTCTTTTGCAGTGATGCTTTTGCAAAACAGTGCTCTGTATTCCGTAAATGCAGGGGATAACAAAATCGTTCTGGCTCCCGGAAGAGCCATGAGCATACATGCGGGGAATCTGCCTGCAGTTATGGTTTTGTCCATCGCATTTCCGTTAATGATGCTGGCACTTCACTTCAGGGATCTTTTCAAAGAAAAAGTGATGCTCTTTGCCTGGCTCAGTGCGGGAGTGGGCTTTTTGGAGTATTTCCTTCTCAGCGAAGAAGGAGCCAGAAACATGGATGCTAATTTCAGCTGGGGATATGCTTTTACCATTATTCTTATCTTCGGAATATCTCTGCTCTTATGGATAAAGGATATTCTTGCCATAAAGGAAAAGAAAACCGCGGTTAAGGCATATCTTGCAGTAAGCAGTGTGGTGCTTTTGTATCATACCTATTGCGGACTCCTATTCTTTATAAGGATAGTCCGCGGCGTATCTTATATGATGTGGGGTTAGTTTTTGATGAAAGAAAAGCCTGTTAAAAGTAATATCAGAGAAAAGATATTTTTTGTGATCTCTGCGTTCCTTGCAGGGTTTGCTTTGACGTACAAACAGACAGAAGCAATACCGTTCTGGGCATACGGCAAGGTGACTCTTGATTTTATCAAAGCCAGGCTCTATACCCTCATGGGTGATTATCAGTTCGATATGATAGCAGCTTCCATTCTTGCGGGATGTGCGATATATCTGGTCCGTGAGAAATTCGGAAGGAATCTTAAGGGATATGTTCTTCCGTTTATACTTGGCTTTATTGTGATACTCGGAAGATCCGCCCTGGCAACCGGAAGTCTTGACGGATGCTTTGGTGCATTTCCGCTTCTGATCAGATCTGCTCTTGCGGGAATCGGATACGGAATAATATTCCGCAATGTCTTTGCACTGTTTGAAGCTCTGCTTGATAAGTTTGCAGCTTCTTCAACAGATCCCGGAAATCTTAGGAAGGTATACGATCGGATCTGCTTTAGAAATGTGTTTATACTTCTGATGGTTTTGTGGCTTCCCGTGATGGTGATCAATTTCCCGGGAAATTATAATTCAGACTTTATCGGACAGATGATGCAGACTACGGGAGAGATGCCCTGGTCCACTCATCACCCTATAGTGCTCACTGCATTCATCGGAATCTTCTTTGGAGCTATTCATACAGTAACGGGATCATATGATGCCGCACTGTTTTTATGGATCCTTATGCAGTCTGCTGCCCTTGCCGCCTCTCTGTCACTGACGGTTTCTTTCCTTAAGAAAAAGGGTGCGGGGGCACTTCCTCTGATCACTGTTATCGGTATCTATGTTCTGTCACCCATTTACTCCAATATCGCATCCACTGCCATAAAGGATGTTCCTTTTGCGGCAGCATGCATCTGGTACTGTGTGCTGGTAACGGAATTATATGAAGACACAAAAGGATTTCTCGGAGATAAAAAGAAAATCGCTATGATCTGTCTCGCAGCTTTTTTCATCTGCATGTGCAGGAACAACGGAGTGATCATAGTATTTGTTAACGGCGTTGTGATGTGTGTCTATGGAATGAAGGATAAAGCGATAAAAACCGGACTTATCAAAAAGTTCCTGGTATTTCTGATCATTCCCATCTGCTTACACACCGCACTATCATCGGGCATAGCTGCCGCCACAGATGCTGAAAGTGACGGTTTAAAGGAGATGCTGTCCATTCCGATCCAGCAGACAGCAAGATATATTACAAAATATGAATCTGAAATGACCGACGAAGAAACCGAGAGCATAGATGCGCTTTTCGGTGATCACATGAAGATGATAGAGGGCTATGATCCCTTTATCTCCGATCCGGTTAAGAGGTTTTATGATACTGATGCTTCGAAGACAGTGGTGACTTCGTATTTTAAAACCTGGTTCAGACAGTTTTTCAAGCACCCGGGCGTATATTTTGAGTCTTTCTTCATGAGTACCTTCGGATGGTTTGATCCCGAGGCTGACACAGCTGTCAGATATGAGGAAGATCTTTACTATGTATCGAAAAACGGTATCGTGACCGGAGCGGATGAAGCTCTGGTGGTTATCTACAGATACCTTAACAGTATTTCCCTTCTGGGATTCCTTCAGTCTCCCGGACTCTGGACCTGGATAATGCTGATCCTTATCAGAAGAAAAAAGGGAAGCCTTCATCTGTATCCCATGCAGATCATTTCTCTTTTGGTGTGTATGGCCGGACCCTGCTTTATGAAGCATGCAAGATATGCTTTTCCCATAATGTTTACCATACCCTTCATGATGGGGTATGACGGAATATCTGACCGGAGTGTGAAAAAATGAACCTGATCTTTCTTGATATCGATATGACCATATGGGATGAGAAACTTCAAATCCCGGAAAGCACCATAGATGCCATAAGACTTGCGAGGGCTCTCGGAAACAAGGTATTCATCAATACCGGAAGATCCAGATCGAATACGAGATATGAATCCCTGGATGCACTGGATCTGGACGGTGTAGTTGCAGCCTGCGGATGTCATGTGGAGATAGGGGGAGAGATCAAGTATCAGAAACTCCTGACTCCGGAACAGGTACGTACTTCGCTTCAGGTAATGAAGGATGAACATATGCCGGTGGTTCTTGAAGGGACAGAGCATTGCTTTTTTGATCCCGAGGATTTTCCTGATGATCCCTTTGCCGAGACGTTGTGGACATCTCTGGGTGACAGGGCCAAGAGGCTGAATACTCTGACGGATTCGGATCCCATCAATAAATTCAGCGCTGATATCACCGATGAAACGGATTTTGATGTGGTATGTGAAAGGCTTGATAGTTTTCTTCATTTTATAAATCATAACGGTATCGTGGTTGAGTTTGTGCCTACAGGTCACTCAAAAGCTACCGGAATGGAAATGGTCAGAAAGTATTACGATGTGCCCGCAGAGAATATATACGCCTTCGGTGACGGGATGAATGATATGGAGATGATCACAGCAGCAGCTCATGGTGTTGCCATGGGCAATGGCAATCCGGAACTTCTTCTTGCTTCTGATTATGTCACGGATTCAATTTATGAAGACGGCATATACAGGGCTTTTAAACACTTTAAGATCATTTAATGAGCGTTTACTTAACACTTGCTTAACTGTTTTTGGGGTTGTATATTTCAATTAAGTATCTTTGAGGAGGCTGCCATGGGGTTTAATATTCATGCATCGATGATGTGTGCGGATTTCGGAAACTTAAGTAAGGAAGTAAAAGAACTTGAGAAAGCCGGAGTCGATTATTTTCATATTGATATCATGGACGGACGATACGTTCCCAATTTCGCCATGAGTCTGTATGATCTGAAATTTATTGCAAGTGCGACCAAGAAACCTCTGGATGTTCATCTTATGATCGAACATCCCAACAATAATATCGAAATGTTTCTCGGATGTCTGAGAAAGGGTGATATCGTATATATCCACCCTGAAGCAGAGTATCATCCCTCCACCACACTTCAGAAGGTCATCAATGCGGGCATAACTCCCGGAATAGCCATTAATCCCGGCACCAGTGTGGAATCTGTTCTTGAACTTTTAAGAATCGTTGATAAGGTCCTTGTCATGAGTGTTAATCCCGGAAATGCAGGTCAGATGTTCCTTCCTTATGTGGGTGAAAAGATCAGGATGCTTCTGGATCTTCAGAAATCCATGCACTTTGATCTTATCTGGGACGGTGCCTGCGGCATGGACAAGATTAAAACCTATGCTCCAATGGGAATGAGCGGTTTTGTACTTGGCACTACAGTATTATTTAAGAAAAAGAAAAACTATAAAGAGATCATAGATAAAGTCAGAGGTATGGATTTTTAATGAATGCTGCACTGATCCTTTCCGGTGGCACCGGCACAAGAATGGGACTTGATGTTCCGAAACAGTATGTGGAAGTCGGGGGAAGACCTGTTATTTCCTACTGCCTTGACGTGTTCGAAGGATCGGATGTTGTTGATCTTATAGTTGTGGTATGCAGCGAAGAATACAAAAGTATGATCCGTGATCTGGGACACGGAAAGGTAAAAGATTTTGCTGATCCCGGTGAAAACAGACAGCTTTCCATTTTATCCGGACTTAATGTATTAAAGAAATATATAAAAGATGACGACTGTGTCATAATCCACGATGCAGCCAGACCGCTGGTAAGTTCCGAAACATTAAAGATGATCGCCCAAGGCCTCGAAAGGTCCGAAGCGGTTCTTCCTGTTCTTCCAATGAAGGATACTGTTTATGAAACGGTGAATGGCAAAGTGACGGCTAATCTCGATAGAAGCAGGATCAGTGCCGGACAGGCTCCGGAAGGGTTTGTTTTCGGAAAATATCTTAAGGCAAACGAGTCCCTTTTGCCTGACAGGATCCTTGGTATAAGCGGATCGATGCAGCCGGCTCTTTTGTACGGGATGGATGTGATGAGTATTCCCGGAGATGAGAAGAATTTTAAGATAACAACGCAGGAAGATCTGAAGAAATTTCAGGATATCGTGGACAGACAGTTAATTTGATCAACAGGTAACGCCGGATGAAAGCATATGTTTTAAACGGAATAGGTGATATCTCGCTAGAGGAAGTAAAAACTCCCTCCCTTGACGGTGCCGGGATCATCGGAAGAAATTCCCAGCCCTCGGTTCCCGATGAAGACTGTGTGATAGTAAGGGTAAAGGCAGCCGGTATCTGCGGCTCAGACATCCCCAGGATCTATAAGACCGGAGCGTATTTTCATCCGCTTATTCCCGGACATGAGTTTTCCGGTGAGATTGCCGAGACCGGTTCGAGGGTTCCCGGAAATCTGGTAGGAAGAAGAGTCGGAGTCTTTCCCCTTATACCCTGCGGAAAATGTTCATCCTGCAAAAAGAGAAAATATGAAATGTGCACCGGGTACAATTATCTCGGATCAAGATGTGACGGCGGTTTTGCGGAATATGTGAAAGTTCCCTTTAAGAATATAATAGAGCTTCCCGCAGAAGTGAGTTTTGAACAGGCGGCTATGCTTGAACCCATGTCTGTAGCACTTCATGCTATCCGTCAGTGCGGACTTGATTCCAAAGCAGAGGACAGAAAAATGCCCATTGCAGTCTGCGGCCTGGGAACCATAGGTCTGTTTACGGTTATGCATCTTCTTGGTATGGGGTATTCAAACCTTATCTGTATCGGAAAGAACGATCATCAGAAAAAACAGACTGAGAGTCTGGGAATTCCCGAAGAGAGGTTTATAGATGTTCTGACCGGCGATGTGAACGCTTCCGTGATGAAGTTAACAAATAACGAAGGCGTTTCTGCATATTTTGAATGTGTCGGTTCAAATGATGCCATAAGCCTTGGTCTTGATATTCTTGCTGCATCAGGAAAACTGCAGCTTGTGGGCAACCCCGCATCCGATATGACCTTTGATAAGAATACATATTGGAAGATCTTAAGAAAACAGTTTGTCATAACGGGTACATGGAATTCTTCCTTCACCCTTTCGGAACATGACGACTGGCATCTTGTAATGAAAGCTTTAAAGCTTGGTAAGATAGAACCGGAAAAAATCATCACACACAGACTTTCCTTTGAAGAACTAGGGAAGGGTTTTGAGATGATGAGAGATAAAACCGAAAGGTATACCAAGGTCATGTGCCTTGTATAGGTAATATATGTTAAACGGAACAGAGGTTTCAAAAGGAATAGGGATAGGAATAGCTAAAGTCCTGAAGACTGTTCCCGGTGAGTCGGACGTAAGCCTGGATGTTTTTTCCAATGCTTTAAAAGAGATGAAGCCGGGAAGCGTTCTTGTTGCCTCCCATCTTGCTCCCTTTATGGTGGCAAGACTTAAGGAGTATGACATTGCGGGACTTGTCAGTGAGACCGGAGGAATGACTTCCCATTCCGCACTTGTTGCCAAATCCATGGGACTTCCCGCGGTGTATGGCGTCGACGGGGCTACAACCGAGATAAAAGACGGTGACACCGTTATCGTGGACGGAATATACGGATATGTATATGCGAATCCCGATGTCAAACTTGTTGGTGAATATACCGAGAGAAAAAAACTGTTCTTAAAAGACAGGGCGGAACTCGAAAAATATCGCGGAATGAAAACCGTGATGGCGGACGGTACCACCCCTAAGATATTCTGCAATGTAAGTGATATCGTCGGAGTGATGCAGGCTATAGACAACGGTGGTGAGGGAGTCGGACTTTTCAGGACCGAGAATATTTTTTCCGAATACACCAACCCTCCTTCCGAGGAAGAACAGACCAAAGTATACACCAGAGTCATTTCTGCAATGGACGGCCGGGATGTTGTCATAAGAACCCTGGATATCGGTGGTGATAAAGATCTTCCTTATCTGAATCGGGAGGTTGAAGCCAATCCCTTCCTTGGCTACAGAGCGGTAAGGTACAGCCTCGGCAACAGAGATTTTTTCAGGACCCAGCTTCGTGCAATCCTTAGAGCAAGTGCCCTGGGAAATACATCCATCATGATCCCCATGGTTACCTGTGTTGAGGAGATGAGGGAAGTAAAGGCTCTTATCTATGAGATCAAATCAGACCTCAGGGATGAGGGTTACGAATTTGATGATTCCATAAAGGTCGGTGCAATGATAGAAACTCCTTCTGCGGCTGTGATCTCGGATCTTTTGGCCGGAGAGTGTGATTTCTTCTCCATAGGAACCAACGATCTTGTGGCTTATACCATGAGCGCGGACCGTGGAAACCGTAAAGTGGCTTATCTTCAGTCCATTATGCAGCCCTCCGTCCTCAGACTTATCAAGAAGATAATTGACAGTGCAAATGATGCCGGCATTCCTGTTTCCATCTGTGGCGAAGCGGGAGCGGATCCTTTGAGCATTCCCATATTTATCGGCCTTGGCTGTGATAAATTCAGTGTTAATCCTCTGTCTGTGCCCGAAGTCAGGAGAACTCTGTCACAGTGGACCGCCATGGAAGCAAAGGCTGCTGCGGAGAAGGCCATGAGCCTTTCCGTGGAATCCGAGATCCGGGATTTTGTACACAGTAACAGTAAGAGTATTTTCATGCCATGAATAAAAAGAACAGAACATTTTTCGTTGTGCTTCAGCTTGTTGGAGCACTTATCTGGGGTCTTGCTTTTGCGTTTCAGAGTATTGGAATGGAAAAGACGGGACCTTTTACATTTACCGGAGTCAGATTTTTTCTGGCGGCAGCGGTTGTATATGCCTTTTCGCTGGTTCGTGATGCGGGCAAAAAGGAAAAGTATCCCTGGAAGTCAAAAGAATTGTGGAAGGCGGGTATCATCTGCGGCATACTTTTGTCAATCGCCACCAACCTTCAGCAGTTCGGTATCATGCTTACGGATTCCGTGGGAAAAGCAGGTTTTATCACAGCCCTGTATATCGTAATGCTTCCACTGTGCGGGATTTTCATGAAGAAAAAGATTCGCCCTGTGATCTTCATTGGCGTGGCGGTTGCACTTGCCGGGTTGTATTTCCTGACTATAAGCGAAAGCCTTCATTTTGCATCCGGAGACATTTTCCTTGTTCTTTGCGCTTTTGCCTTCACCCTTCAGATATTGTCCATAGAGAAATATTCCAAAAGGGTCGACAACGTAAAGTTTGCATGCATTGAATTCCTGACCGTTGCCGTCAGCAGTTCCGTGATAATGTTCATTACGGAAAAGCCGGAGATCTCGGGAATCCTTGCCGCGGCTATTCCGATCCTCTACGCCGGAGCTATGTCCGGGGGAGTTGCATACACCATTCAGATCATATGTCAGTCGAAACTTGATGCCTATACAGCCTCCATCCTTATGAGCTGTGAAGCACTTTTCTCGGTACTGGGAGGTTATCTGCTACTTGGTCAGAAACTTACTTTCAGGGAGATCATCGGAAGTATCCTGATGTTTGCGGCAATACTTATAGTTCAGCTTGTACCGGGCGGTGACGAAGAGGAGTCCGTAAAACCCAGGATCACAAAGGGAGAGGCATGCTAGAAATACAAAGAAAAGCGGGATATAAAGTATCCCGCTTTTTTGCCGATATATATAGTACAAGACAGGAAACGGATCGCCTGCGCTACGTCGCCATTCGTCATAGGTTTTGGCGGAGGGGACGGATAGGGATGAGAGGTTTACCTGCCGGAACCTGAACCAAACAATATGTCGTCTGTATAGGAATCCTCGGAAAAAACTGTCTCACCTGTTGTATCGGTACCGTTTTTGGCTGCTTCCTCATCTGCCTTACCGCTGAGGATATCCTCAAGCTCTTTGGCTGACAGATTTTCAAAATGACCGGAATCATCCCCCGTGGGATGAAAACCTTCTTCTGCACCGCTGCTGATTGATTTCAGCAGCTTTTCTAATTCGTTATCTTCTTCGGAACCCTCTGAACTTTCCTCGTCTTCACCGCCTATTTTGCTGACAACCCGGTTTCTTCCGTTGTTTTTCGCATAATACAGCTTATCGTCGGCGGTCTTTATAAGGGAATCGATACTCTGTTCTTTGTCCCATTCGCTGACACCGTAACTCATGGTGATCTTGATGATGTAATTATCATAACGGATCTCCAGAGCACGGATCTTATCAAGCAGTCCCCAGAGGGAGTTTTCAGCCATAAGGAGGCTCATACGGTCAAAGACCATCAGGAATTCCTCACCGCCCCATCTGGCAACGAAACCGTAGCTTTTCATGTGCTCACGGATGGTATCTGCAACTTTTATCAGAACTTCATCACCGGCATCATGGCCATAGGTATCGTTTACGTGCTTGAAAAAGTCTATGTCTCCGATACAGATACAGAAGGAATCGGGTGAATTCTTGGCTTTGTTGATGATGGGAGTAAGCTTTCTGTGGGCGGAACGCCTGTTGAACAGTCCCGTCAGAGGATCCGATTCCATCATGTTTCTCATGGATCTCTGGAGGTTTAAGACGTTTTCACCGATCTCACCCAGTTCATCCCTTCTGGAAAGAACCTTTTCATCTATGGTGGCGGTGGCATTGCCGCCAGCTGCTTCTCTTATGAAGTCGAATATCTTCTCCGTGGATTCGGTGATGGGGCGGCTGATCCTGACCACTATGAAGGTCATGAGAGCAGCCATGAGGATGGAAAATACCACGAGTACCAGTATGTAATTGCGGATCACGTGGTTTACCGCTTCCGTGGGACGGGCTGCAGCTATTATTCCCTGAATGTTCCCGTGGCTGGATACAAGGGGGATATAGTAGGTGAAATAGGTTTTTCCGAAGATCATGGTGTTGTCGTAGAAAGCTTCCTGGCCTTCCTCCACAACCCTGGTATAGATCTGTGATGCGATACCGCTTCCCACGACCCTCTGGCCGTTTTTATCGGTGAGGGTGGTGAGGATCCTGGTATCCTTGTAGAAAAGGGATATCTCCAGGCCTGTGGACTTCTTTATCATATCCACAACGGAGTAATCCATGGTTATATCTGTGTTGCCTTTGTAGAGATAGAGGGAATCACTGCCTGTGAGCCTGTAATCTCCGGGATAGGTGGATTCCATGACAAGAGCGGTGCTCATGGCGGCATCACGGAGCTCTTTTTTGGCGGAATCCTGCATCAGACCCGTCAGAAAAGGGGTTCCGAATAGGATTATGGCCACAGAAAAAAGGATTATGGGCAGGATTGCCAGAGTGTACATCTGGTTCCGGATGGAACCCTTTCTGGAGCGCTTTTTCTTGTTGCTTTTTTCCGGATTTTTATCTTTAGACATTCCCCTGACCTCACATGGAAAAAATCATTCATTTAATTATATATTTCACGGTCTCAAAAAACAATCAGAAAGCCCGATAATATTGACAATACCGCCATTTTACAATAAAATTGCTTGTGTTTCATTATGTTCGGAAAAAGCATCAGGTGCACCCGATAACACAGTGGAGTCGGATGCACTTGCTATTTTTGTTGAAAGAGAAGATCAGGAGGCTTTATGTACAAGCAGGTTAATTCAGACCTTTCCCATGTTCAGAGGGAAGCTGAAGTC
>JAEEGL012953717.1_pt1 | contig 24906 bp, 24 predicted proteins | sample 9134231 | NCBI WGS metagenome assembly JAEEGL01 (sample SAMN16246548, study PRJNA631951) | gut metagenome | biome: gut microbiome; feature: rumen; material: fiber-attached | host: Bos | place: Iran: Karaj | collected 2018-10
AGAACTTCATAAGGCTCTGGCCGAGAAACGAATGATTCCAAAGGACCTGCACATGCAGTTTATGTCCTACTCTGACATTTGGCCGTTCATCACCAATGCAATTCCACCCCAACTAGACATCTATGTGTATAAACATTACATGAAGTTTGCCAATCCCACGTATCTACCGAAACCGTGATTTATTAAGCTCTTTGTAGCTTCCGCCTGATTTCTGCCGAAGGTCCGGTTATTTTTGTCGAAAAAAGTTAGATATGACAGAAATAATCAATCAAATCCCCGGTTATGAAAATGGCTCTGTAAAACGGATTAGTGCAAGTGAATTAAGTGCTCCCATTATTGTTGCCGAAATTGCCATTGATCTGCGAGATGAGTGGAATACCAAAGTGCTTTGCCTCTCCCTAGACGAGCGAAAAGGACTCATTGAGTCCTTCATAATGAACAACGGTACCCTCGCCAATGCCATCGAGACCATCGTTATTAATCAGAAGAATCCTGATGTCTCTGTGGTGATCAAGAAAGCATGTGGTCTGATTCATCGTAAGTTTGTTCGAGCCGTCATCATAAGTGGTGCCGAAAGACTCAGGCTTAAACAACCCTCCCCAGATGAGAAAGATATCATCAATAGGTGGATAGTAAGAATGGCCAAGGCAGAGATGATTCCGTTGATTCTCGTGGAAACCTCGTCTAGCGAATAGAAAGATTTCAGGCATTTGAAATCCTATCTTTCAATTTATAGATAGGGTTCAAAACTTAATCGCTCGCAGGTCCAGAAATGTTCTCCATCATATAATACAATGTCTGGAACGGATTTCTGGACAGGGGATATTCTTTTCTCTCTGTAGTCTCCGGTCGTAGTAAGCCAGCGATTGATAACGACTACGGGTTTCTTGGGATGTGAGCTTTTCTTCTTTACATTCAGATCCAACTCCGCCTGGCATGTGTAAATCAATGCGGATTCAATTAGTTCAAGATTTGTGCGTGTTGCTTCTTGACTTACGTTTGAAAGATGCCCGAGCCAGTACCGACGATTTCGAAGGACCTGATGACTAGGATGGTTCTTATCCTGAAATCTGACAATAGCTCCTCGTTGGGAGATTCCTATGTACTGTATCCTGGACTCTCCCCGCTGATACTTCCTCAGTCCAGATACAATATACAGGCAGCCAGAATTAGCCTTGTCTTCTATTTCGCAGAGTTGTTCATTGGAGAATGGGCCACTCCACTCAACGACATATGCCTTCTTAATCGCTTCACTCATGATAGGTTTATTAATCTCGGACAAATATACGAAGAATGCCTTTACGCCCCAAAAGCCATCATTTCCTTATATGTAAAGATAGATTTGGAACACTATCGGACACCAGAAAAAGCCGTTGATGCCATGCCGAAGAGGAATATGGAGACAACATCAATAGCCGGTCCAGGGAAAGCTCGGCACTAAAGCTGTCATAGAGCTGACTCTGTACCTCTGTCGTCTATGATATATGAATATATGGAACCGCTAAGCCCACCAAGGAAGAAATATGGGTGGGAGCGGTTCCTTTTTTTTTGTTGAAATTGTAATACACGGTATAACTCAAGCATGTCTCAATCAATATTCCATTGAGCGCTCGGATCGCCTTCAAAAGCGGCTCTATACATTGCGTCTAAATCATCTTGTGTATAACCGGAATCATAATCATCATAGTGAGATCTCGGACATGGATATGTCTTTATCTCTTTTCCATCACTGTCAAAGACGTGGATGGTGCTTCCGGACATCAATCTACATTGTCCATTCTCATAATTAGAGTAGACATCCGTGTATTCAAACGGGATTACCACAATACCATTTATATCAATAGCGCCCCATTTCCCATTCGATTTTACAAGGGCTTTTTCTTCCGAGAATGAGTTCGCATTCTCATACTGTGGTGAAATCACAATCTCAGCATTCTCATTAACAAACCCCCAGCTACCACCAGAGGGCCTTTTCATCCTTCCAGGAACGAATTCTCCACCAACATTAATCAAGAATCTGCCATCATGACAGAAGCCTAGAAATACCACATTATTAACAAGAGTTTCTTTAAGAGTTTGACTATTGAAGAAACTCCATTGTCCGTGCTTTAGCAAGACATTATACCCGTTGGTCTTCCTTCCAATCAAATCATAATTAGGCTTAAGGATTATTTCCCCAGACATATTTACAAGCCCAAAGGTCTTCCTGTCTTCCTGTTCATTCGGAACAGCTTGGTTTATGATTATCAAAGCAAGACCATCGTCAAATTTACCAATCCCTGAATATTGATTGTCAAGTATAATAGTTCCCTCACGATTAATGATGCCGTAAAGATCATTCAATCTGAATCGATATAATCCGTTATCGTAACGCAGTAAACTGTCAAATATGGACGGTAATACATCTTTACCGGATGTATCTATCATCCCATACTTAAATCCTGGATTATTTAATTTGATGGTGACTGCGCGGTCGTCATAGAATTCCCGACAATACATATATACAGAAGGAACCAAGAGCTTTTTGTTGCCAATGCTGCATAGAAATCTTCCATCTTTGAGCTTGTATCCCCTCTCTGTCTTAAACATCCCTGTTTCATTCTCGTATTCAATAGAATTAAAACAGCATGGAATGACTTCATTTAATGCTCCATCTATTACACCGTAAGCTTTTGCTTCCACGACTTTTCTGTTCTTGTCATAGACAGAGATTGGCCCAAATACGATTGAGTAAGAGTCCACGAAATCACCTATCTGATAGTATTTAGGCTCTAACACAATCTTTCCCGTCGCGTCCAGGAGGCCGACATATCTATATTGCTTTATTTGGATGAATCCAGAATCGCCCTTTTCCTCAATCTCTTTATAATCGGAAGGGAGAACCTCTTCGCCTGCGATATTTATCAACCCCCATCGAGTAACGACTCTTTCCGTGTACCAATCTTCACCTCCATCATACTCCACATCACTTCGGCCAACTTTTATTAGGAAGCCATTCAAACCCTCAAGCTTTTCATACGAGGCGTCACAAATGAGAATGCCTTTGTCGGAATAAGCTCCATAGAGATCGTCTTTTTTGAAAATGAACAATCCCTTATCAAAGACCATCTCCTCAACATCAGAGAAGGGGACAATAATATTGTTTTGTATGTCAACTACTCCATATTCCAAAGAATCAGAGTTTTGATTCTTGCGTGACACAATGAATACACGGTCATGGGCATCAATGGATTCATAAATGAACGGAAGGATTCCACGCATAGATAAATTAACGCACCCCCAATAATCATCCTTTTTCGCAACAATAAGATTGTTGTCCAAGAGTGTCGCAGACTTATAGCAGTCTTTTATCGGGACGGTTAAAGAGCCATTCGATACCACAGTCCTTCCGAGAGAATCAAATGAAATGTCGTTACAAACAAGAATATCTCCATTCTTTAATACAAGGGAAGGATACTCTACTGGGAGAATTATTTCGCCCAAACTATTAATTGCCCCATACTTATTGTCAGACCGAACGATAGCTAACTTGCTATCCTTGATAACTTTCTCGTCTCCCCAATAATATGAGTCATTTCTTTCTCCAAATTTGAAGACCTGACTAAATTCAACCGACAAAAGCCTCTCAGACTCAATATCATACAGAAAGTACTTTCTGTCATTGCTGGTAATGACAAGGAGGGAAAAACCAAGATGCTCGATTTTTAAGTACTCCGGCGGAAGAAGAACTTCTCCCGTATCTTTTATCAACCCACATTTTCCATTCCATCTATAATGGTCATCATTACTGTAATTCTTAACTATATATAACGCAGATCCATTACAAAGCATTCCCAACGAGCTGATGGAATCGTATTCTGGCTCAACCAGAATACGATTGTCCACGATGGAATAAAGCCCCTTCTTATTGTCTTTTACTACCACAATAAGATCCGTCTCAGAGTCATATCCCCAATCAAATTGAGAAGGAAGTAAGGCCTCTTTTCTTTCCCCATCTTTTTGATAATGTATGATCAAGTGCCCTTGTTCATTAACCTGCCCAGTTAATCCGGAATGATAGACCGTAGACAACCCATCTATATAATCCTCCTGCCACAGATAGATTGGATTGGAAATGATATAGCTTCCATCCACACTTTTAATCACCCTTTCTCCAGCCGTATTGACGTATCCGAAGACAACCTTAGTTGCGTCATGAAATGAGTCTTTATCAATGATGGATAAGGACTTGCTTATTCGAAATAAAGAAGTGGCAGGGTCATACTCAATCGAATCGTATAGCAAAGGTATAATCTCCTTGCCGACAGAATCAACGACTCCCCAATGGCCATCGAGATATGAGCTTGAGCGATCATCTTCGTCTTCAACCCAACGACCACCACCCATTACAGATGCAAAGCCATTCTCGAAATCCTTAACCTGAGCATATTTAGGGGATATCAGAACATTTCCGCTATCATCGACTAATCCATAGAGCCCATCACCAAGAGAGCTCATGAATGAATTGTTTTTACTTGATTCCGTTTCATAAACCCAGAAAAGATGGTCAGTCGCTTTTTTAATACTACAATATTTACAAGGAACTACTTCCTTTCCTTCCGTATCTACAATTCCCGATTGATAGCCGTTAGATACTTTATAATACGAACCACATTCTTCAATACTGTAATAATTTGGCTTGATTACCTCTTCGAAGGTACTATTAAGAATCCCATATTTCCCGCCATAACCAAAACCATATCCAGATGGCTTCAGGAGTATTCGGTACTGCCCGTTCTTCAATGGCTCAATTTTATTATACTTAAAGGGAAGCAATAGCTTTCCCGATGAATTGATTAGCGAAAAGAATGGCTCAACTTCTTTGGTCTTGACAATAGTGAGTCCATTCTCAAGTTCTGAAACGGACTCTATCTCTGGAATGGCATCAGTTGAAATGCTCAAATCCGTATATCTGCCACTAGCATTTATCCTCCCTCTAACCGGAGTGCCATTTACAGTCTTAATTGCAGTACAAGAACCATCCTTGAACTCTGACAATGATGTAAATTGAGGCTCCAGTAGTACATCATAATCTTTATTAATTATACCAAGTAGGAGACCATTTATTCCTGGTCCACCTAGTTTCGATATCACCGAGAGCCCCTCTGGGAATTTCCCACTATTAAATTCACCTATGCTATGATAGATGGGGGCGAGTTTTTCGTGACCGGTGGGGGATAGAATACCGATTTTCTTAGTTTCTGAGTTCCAATTCTTCTCAATGAGACTGACAGTATAGTATCCATCTTCCCTCTTTTCGAAACTGTCATACTTGCCATCTCCTATAGGAACAAAGGTTTTATCAAAAGGCTTCCATTGTCCTCCCTTGAAGGTGTGATCTACTAACATCCATTGCCCGCCATCTTTCAAGAAGAAGCCAAAACTGCTTTGTTGAATGGCCTCGTACTTGGCATCAAGGAGGATATTCCCGGACAGAGATATCAATCCAAAATAGATGGGAGCATTCCAGATGTTCTCCGATTTGCCATATTTGGAAATATACCAAAACTCAGTATTAGCTATTTCCTCAATTTTGTCTTCTTCTTCCTCATAGTCAAGGTCGTCATCAAAATCTCTATGGTCATGTCTCTCAACCGGCTGGATAGCACCATTGAATGGAGCTATCGCGGAATACTCAAACGGAAGAACAATAGCGCCATCAATGCCAATAATGCCATAATTGCGAGGATAAAAGCCTTGAGAAGCGACATAAAAACCCTTTGACAAATAACGAATGGATTCATATTCCGCCGGGATAATTAACGTTCCACAAGCAGACATCAATCCGACTTTATGGCCACTCTGGAAAAAAACATTCCCTTCAGGATCTTTCCCGACGACGTAGTCAATTGGAACATCTGGAGAGATTGGCTTATTATTAGATACGAGAATAATAGAGAACTGTTCATCGACGAAATTCTCACTATTATTTAATAACACCGAGGCGTACCCGTCCTTGAAATCGGAACACCATTCAAATTTTGAAGGGACAGTGATAAACTCTCCATCTTCCTTGCGAACAATGATATTGCCATCCAAATCCAACAACCCCTCCTTATCTGCCAATCTAAACCTAAACAACCCCGATTTATCTATGGTTATTTCGTCATACGAACGCTTTGACAGTTGCCCGTTTTCGTTTAAAAGACACCATTTTTCGGGGGCCCATTCTTTAACAGTTCTGCCCTTGAAAAAGCCATTCTTTAGTTGCTTAATGGCGTGGTATTTGGGGCCTATTATCTCATTCCCCTTATTGTTAAGCAGACCGAATAGGTCGTTAGAAACATACTTATACTTTCTATCTTGGACTTGCTGTTTAAAAACAAAGTACTTACCAAGTTTATTAATGCTTAAATACTTGGGGTCGGTCACAACTTTCCCTTGAGTATCTATAATCCCGATATGTTTATCAAGGGTGACCAAGTAAAAACAACCATTCCATTCTGGAATCATATCATACTTAGCGGAGATTGTGACCTTATCATCAAGATTGACGAGGCCATATGTGACGACAGTCTCTTTCCTCGTCCCGGACCAAGAGTTTGAATCCCTTTTCTCAACGACTCGGCTGCCCATCGTTGTGACGTATTGTCCATTCACATCACCGATGGAATCATAAAGAGGATCACAAATTGATTTTCCATCTTTGTCTACCAAACCCCATTTTTTGTTAGTTCCTTGAGCTTTACAAATCCCATCTTTGAAATCTTCGCCGCCTATGCACCAATCAGGTAACATAACCCTTTCGTCGCCATTAAAGACGAAAGGTTTGCCGTCAAAAGATATCTTACATTCTGAGACATCCAGTGCTTTTACTACTACGTAATCAGGTTCGAATCTGACGATCTCATCATATTGGGGTTTAACCAGCAGACCAGTAGCGGAGTTGAAATAACCGACTTTTTCCTGTTTGTCTTTAGACCCTTTAGGAACCTTTGACTTAAGTGTAAAGATAGTCGGATCATCCGTGGCTATAATCTCCCCGTCAAAAAAGTCAAGGATGGACTCTCCTTTACTATTGATTAGAGCACAGGAGCCGTGAAGGTAACGCCAATAACCATCACTGGTTTCCTTATACACAATTGCAACGCCGTTACAAAACGACTCATTATCTGTAATGCCTTCAAGCCTCTTTATGATTCTTCCTCTCTCTGACAATAGAACTATTATTCCATTCTTATCTTTAGCGAAGCTACGATTCTCTTTATAATCGCCGATAGACAAATACTCAAATGGGACAACTGTGTTACCTTTTGCGTCAATTGCGCCCCAATACCCATCATTCTTCTGAACACAAGATAATCCGCAGGAGAAATCTTTGGCAATATTGTAATCTGTATACTTAGCATCAAGAATGACCATATCGTTCCCGTTTTTCAAGGCGAAATGGCCTTTCTTGTCAAATCTTATTGTTGTAGATGTTCCGTCAAGACACCTCTCGGGCCGTCCATTGTTGCCAGGGGAAAGAGTCCCATCTTTACTCAATGAAATGAAGCCGTCAGTTCCAATGGTTGGTTCGGAATAGTTGACTGGAAAGGATTCTCCATCTTTATTTAGTATGCACCAATGATTGGCATACCCTTGAGGCTGAACTTCCCTTATACACTTTGCTATACCATATTCAAAATCAGTGATATAATCATAAACAGGATGGAATAACACTTTTCCGGTAGTGTCAATAACACCCCATTTACCATCAACCTTAACACATGCTAAACCATCCTTGAAATCTCTGACGAAATCATACTTGGATCCAAGGGGGACAAGAATCTCTTCATATGCTTTATACTCTTTCCCAGATAGGTCGATGACAAGACAAAACCCTCCTCTTATGGCCTGGGCATATCCGTTATTGAAAGAGGCAATGTAATCGTACTGAGGGACTATCAGCACATTGCCTCCAGTAAGCATCACACCATAAAGCCCTTTGCTGCGAAAGATGGCAACCCCCTGGTGGTAGTCGCCAATCCAATCTATACGATAATCATCCATAACGTAACAAATATAATAATAATCCAACTCGTGTCATAATCAATGGCACAAAGATATTCGTATAGCCCTTGACTTTTTAATCTTTCCGCCCAATAACCGAATACTGCTCGAGAACTTTCCCTTCCCGATAGACCGCAAACCCTCTTTTCCCAGACTTCAGAGTTATCCCACCATACCAGAAACCAGGCTTTTTCCCGGCGGTCTTGGCTCGCTTTAGGGCTTCTTCGAGGGTATGGCAGTAGTAGGTGGTCATATCAGCAAAGGTAGATGTGGATATGGCCAAAGTGGGGTACATTGAGGGATAACTCACAGGATCTGTTTTCGTGCTAGTTCTTTCCCTTTTTCAGTAGCCATTCTTTCCGGGTCTGGAATAATGCCAACTCTTTCCAGATCCAATCGGTCCGCATCAAAACAGGCATCGATGGTCGGGTTCCCTGTCTTGTCAGTGCTGGTGTGAAGTCGACAAGCTTCTTTGAGCAGGTAGATATCCTCATCACTGACATCCTTTAAGAGAGTTGTTCTCAAGGTATCTATGAATTCTGCGGCCCGTGGTCCATGCTCTAAGTCTTGCCCGTCGTTTTCCCGGCAGGAATCATGAAGATAGGCAAATAACCCCACGACCAGGGGGATGACTTCCGGCGTTATAAGAAGAAGACCATTATTGAATACCCGGTCCCAGTGGTCAATCCCATGGAAGAAACTACTATGGTCCGTGTGCTCCAGAACATAAGTCCGGACTCGAAGTATCCTTTTGTGATAGTTTTTCATTTGCTTCCGAGGTCTAGTTTCTGTTCAGTACGTTGATGACTATCTCATCCCAGATGTTGTACAGGATGACTTTTTCGCCCCTCTCATTCCTTTTTTGCAACTCTTTCTGCGCCATTCGAGCAAAATCATCCCAAATGGACTCGTGAACAACGAGATAATTGCCAAGGCCAAGATATTTGTCCTTCCAGGATGGAGGATAATACCCTCCGCCCATTAATCCAGGATGGAATTCGGATAGGGGAGGAAAGATTTTGAGCAGATCATCTGCCGTGATTCCATACACCGGATATACATAGTTGGTTTCGAATACACGTCCGTCTTTTGTGATGATAATAACTTCACCCGGAACACCGCATGCTCCGCCAGCCGCCCAATGAAAGGCGACTATATCAAGACCAACATAATCGTTGAGATTCTCTTTGTTAATTATAATAGCTTCTTTTCTCATAGTACTTTATTCGTCTTTAAGATAATCTTTTCCCAATGCTGACGGCTGGATGAACATGCCATTTGTTAATTGAGCAATGACAGTCATGGCTTCATTTCCATAAATGGCGTCCATCCGGTGAAGAATCTCGCAATAGATGAAATTCTCCAGGAGGCATACATCGTATTTGTCTGGGGCGTTCTGGATATGGCGGAGTATGGTATTTAGGCACTTGACCCTTATCTTGTCATAGTAATTATTAGGTATGGAACTGAAGGACGAAGGGGAGAAGAACTCCAATTGAACAGCAGCTCTCCATGCTAACCATGCCTCTAGGATATACTTGGTGTAGATGCCAGATTCAAGGATTTCCCCCAGGTATATAGTGGCGTCCCTGAAAGCATCTCTACTGTTTCGGAACAATTCAAGGACAAGGATTGTCCTTCGGTTAATATCCGGTTCACCTTCGATAACCAATTTGAGATGCCTTTCCTCGTCTTCCGTCATTTCGCTCTTTATTACATCCTCATTTAGGTACAATGCGGCAATGCCATCATATTCCGGTACATACTTCCTCTTGTCATACCATTCCCAGAAGTGTTCTTCAAAGTCCTCGAGTAATGGTTCATCGACGATTTCAGGAAGGTTGTCCATTCCTTCCACAAACTCTGCGTGTGCTTTATCGAAGACGGAATTGCTATGCTCCCTTCCATCAAAAACCCGGTAGGATGCCAATAGTTTTTCGGCAAGTGAGCTAGCATGCTTGTCCGGAATTGCCCTCTGGAGAAATGAATGGGGGATTATCGGGCAGTCTTGGATAATCAGATTCATTGAATCTTTCCTTGTCGCCAACGAGTCATCGCTGGATTTCCGGCAGAACAGTTCGTAGCCATGAAGAATCCTGTAGAGGACATTCGCATAATTGTAACGAAGTTGAACCTTCTTTACCAGGTCAGTGTTCACGATATCTTTCTCCGGGAAAAAGAATGTCTCGAGAACTGGTGTTTTTTCTTCATCGTAATGTAAGTCACTCCCAGAGACTACATCAAGTTCGAGAATTGCATCCTCTGATGTGAGTGTCTGTTCACAGAGACGATAGGTGAGTCCGGTGAGTTTAATGGAATCAAGCGAGAATGTATCCTCCTCTATGCGTTTTTTATCTTGCAACGAAGTGGAAACGGGCCGTTTATTCCTGTCTTTGCAGGGAAGCGAGCAGAGTATTGCGATAACTATTATCCCTGCGGCTGTTATTTTTTTAGAGAGAAATGACTTCTTCATCTGTTTCGATATTCTTGATTATGTGTTATATGACAATCATCATGCTCTCGAGATATGGCTTCTTCTCCGGTCCATATACCCGGAACGTATTGTATCACCCGGACTTTGGTCATGGAAACGGGTCCATCCTCAATTCTTCCTTCAACCCGGATCCAGTTCCCATACTTGTCGAACTCGTATTCTCGAGTTGAAGAGATGCCGTTTTCATCCGTATTACCTATCAAGAGCCCGTCCTTATTGAATCTCCGAATCGAATACCAGGTCGGGTTGTTCTTTTCGTCCGTATCCGTTCCCAGTTTTTCGCAAAGTAGATTCCCTTCCTCGTCATACTCGAAAGTGCAAAAGAAACCATTCCCCCTGACATAAGCCACACGCTCATCTTTATGAAGATATCTTTTTAGGGAGAGAATGGTATTATCATCATAAACCCGGTTGGTCGAGATAACCCGACCGGGTTTTATCCAGTTGACGGTTTCTTTATAGATGTTTTTTCCGTTCCCATCCATACAAACTTCTCCCACATAATCGCCGTCGTCATCATATTCAAAGCGAACCAGAATGATTCTCCCGTCATTATAATGAGTCCGTTCTTCATACTCTTTGCCATTGGGCATATACTTGTGAGTCATAACTTTGTCTGGATGAGTCTCCTGTATCAACTGGCAATCTTCATTGAACATGTAGATACTCGTCGAAGTTTGTCTCTCCTCGATGTATTCATGAACTGTGATGCTCTTGATCTTCATTATGATAGTTCTTTACCTAAATGTAAGGATATTCATTCTTATGCGTTCCAAATCATCTTGATGGCCTCCCAAAAACCAATCCTGGACTGCTTGATCCAATCTTTACATGTCCATAGAATACTATTCAAAGAAGTTATCATCAGAAAATGCCTTCCGGTTCGGATCGATTTTGTCGTAAAAACACAATACCTTATCGTTGGCATAACCGAACATCAATTGTGTCTCTACTTCATTTGCGATAAAGTTCAATGAATTTCTGATACTCAGACCCTTTGCTACTTCGACGGCATCCTGGTTGGCTCCAATGTAAACGAAAGTCCAGCCTTTCTCTCTCAGGCGTTCAACCATTACCTTGATGGCTGTGCCAGAGTATTCCCTAGAGGCATTTTCAAGACCGTCGGTGATGACAGTGACGAGGACACAATCTCCTTCGGCTACTTTCCTTTCAAGATGGCAGATTGTGGAGCCCATAGCATCATAGAGTGGTGTACATGCATTGGGGTGGTAATCTTCCTTGGTAAGATCACGAACGTCATAAATAGGGACGTCATCAAAAACGGTCTTGATGTTCGTCCCAGAACCGAAGGTATCACCGGCTGTATTGAATGTTACAAAGGAGAAGCGATGCTCTTGCTCTGGGTGACTCTCCTGGGCTGATCTGATAGTCTGGATAGTCTCGTTCGCTCCACCAAGGGCGGCGGAATAGATGCTCTCCATGGATCCGCTCTCGTCGAGGATCATGAGATTGTGGACTTTGACTGTTTTGTTTTCGGTATTCATTATCGTTTTGAGTTTTAGTGGATTACAAATGAATGATAACGGCTGGTCCGTCTGCTGCCTTTCACGCCTCACAGAAGGCGGACCGGATTACCGTTGTATTCTGGTTATGACATCATTTTGTTATCTGGCTTGACGGAGGGAATGATAGGATTGGCAGAAAGGGCAGCTTCCCGTTTCTCATCAACCATTTTGTGGTATTCGTCGTTCATCTTCCGTTGGCCATCCTCAATAATCCGAAGATAGGAGGTCAAGTTGGCCCGGAAACTTTCATAATTACGGTCTTGGGCGGCGATGAAGTAGTTCAGGCTCTTGTTGTCATTCGATATTCCCGCCTTTACCATAATCAGGGCATCCGACATCCTGTGGGCAGCCTCCCTGAGAAAATCCATCTCCCAGTCATTTGGGTCCACACTATAGCCTTTAACGATGAAGATGAGCGGAAGGCGTTCTGCGTCGATGTAGTATCCCTCTCCTTGAGCCTTGAAACTCACGCCATCTTCTTCGACCTCAGGGACATATCCTTCTAGGCGGATAGCATCTGCTATCTTCTCGATGGTCAGGGGCTGGATCTCGGGAACGGTCTCTTTTTCAGAGACCGGAATCCTTTTGAAGAGTCCGTTGTTGATTTCCACCAATCGTTTGATCTCTTCGGCGGACTTGCGGCTCTCCCTATAGCGGTCCCATAAGAGGACGGCGATTACAACTGATAGTAAAGAACTTATAATGATTGTCATGGTTTGATTGGTTTGATATATAAAATGTTATCTATCCTTGTCTTTTATGGGCTCTAAAGAAAAGACCTTTCTCCAAGATAGGTCGCTTTTCCCAAACCATTTTCCGTTGACACGAAAAACGACTATGGCAAGGTACAGAGTAAAAGGATTTGCTAGGATCCGAAATAGGGAATACAGTTTGGGGACGGCCACGAAATAGCGGATTGTATTGATAAAAGAGAGTGCAAAAACAACCCACATAAACCATTGGCCCCATTTTATTCCGCCAAGCCATATGCCCCACGGAGAGAAGGAGAAACGAATGATAATGTGCATGGAAAGAATAACAGTCATTCCATCTGCGATTTGAAGGAGATGGAGAATCAGAGAAGACAGGTCCTCGTATTCGGCCGGAAAGTCACATACAAATATCCGCTGTTTCACTATCGAAACACAAGTATATGCAAGGACTGCCACAACCAAAAGGAATAACATTCGGCTTGAATCTCTTCTCTGGCTACACGATTCGGCATAATCTGGAGACATCGTGTAACCAATTATCATACACGCCAGACATTTCATGATTTCGTTATGAAAAACGAATACGGCAGGATAGCGGCAATAGGATATCATCATCCAGAGGAATGCTATTAGTAGAATAACAATCCATTTGTCTGGAGAAAGACGGCGCCGAATAACCAGGCCCAGCCATGTGGCCAGAATCGGAGTCGCCAGTCCGGCCATATAGCTGAATCCGGGCACCAAAGATTTGTCTCCATTACCAAGAGACCAGAAGAGCATACTCATTACCTGCACCAGGCAGGCTGCTCCCGCCATGGTGTAGGTCGCATTCTTGTAAAGACTATAGTTGTTTGTCATACGTCCTATCGTTTATGCAGGATGGTCTCAAATTCCGGTGCAACTCTCTGAAATAGATGATGTTGAAGACGAACCTGAAAGGCCGTGCCAATCTGTTCAAGTTCATCAATCCCTTGTAGGATGTTTTTTTCATAGTCCAGGGTGCTATTGCAATCCGCCCAGAGCCGAATCCGGAATCGATCGGCTTTGGATGAATAGAAACACTGAAGGTTGGGATTCCCTTTCATTAAATCCTCACCGGCGTCCTGTCCTGCCCAATACTCATCATTGGAGAACACCTCCCTTGTTATGCCAATGCAAGCTTTCCCTTCCATCCTGGTTGTTTCATAGGTCTCCCCATCGAAACGGAAAGACACAAAAGCGTCATCTACCTGTTTCAGTTCATCAAAACCACCCAGGCTCAAAATAGCTAGGGTGTTCTGTGGATTGTATGTCTTTTGTGATTTCATACCATCAACATCGATTAGGCACAGTAATGGAAGCCTTCGGGAACACCACCATAGATATCAATCATATGGTTCGTAAGACGGCGACGCATCCGCTGTCTGTCTCTGTTTCCATTGAATGTTCCATCGTGTTTCTTCCAGTACTTTTGGCAGATTCTTTTCTCCATAATCCTCCGAACCTTCCTTACCGTGGCATTGCTCTCAATGAAGATGTCAACATCAGCGAGACGTTTGCCTCCCAGGAAGTCAAGACGGAGGTCGGAAAGGGTGTCATTCATGGCAGCAGTGTATCTGCTGATTCTGTGATTGTTTTGGGTGGCTATCGTTTTCATAGTGTGCTTTTTTTTGTGCACAAATTTATGTCAAGATCTGCTCTGTATCAAGGTGTTTCATGGGCGAAAGTACCAAGTTGAAGATATGCGTTTCAAGTGTATAACAGTAGTATAAAGTGGATTTGAGACTTGTATTTCATACGCTATTTTTGCACTTCATACAATACCCGAAAAAGTAAGTTTGAAAGGCTTGCATATGGGGACCGAAAAGCGTAAATTTGCCTCGTTGTGACCAAGTTCATCGTCATATCGACCAATACAGAGCTTCTGAGGGTTCCCTCGGACCGGCTGATGTTCATCACATCTGAAGGCAACTATTCTAAAGTCTATACACAAGACGGTCATTATCGCCTTGTTGCCTATCAGCTCGGTCAACTTGAAGACATGATTGGCGAACAACTTGGTGAAGAAGAGACTACTTTCATTCGAATTGGAAAGAGCCTTATCGTGAATCGAGACTACATCTATTTGATAGATGTGTCTGAGCAAGTTATCATTGTCTCTGATTGTCATGGGCAGTACCATACACTGCAGGCATCCAGGAAGGCATTGACACAAATCAAAGTATTATTGGAAAACACTGAGCTATGAGTAATTATAAGGACGACATACGCGATGATGAAATCCGCGTTATCGGAGCTCAGTCGCGGCGGACGCTAACAGAAGAACATCTCCCCATGGTTGTGCAACCGGTAACGAAACCATCGCAGAACCGAAAGAAATGGCTTATCTGGTTGGCGCTTCTCGCGATATTGCTCTTAATCGGACTTTTCTTCCTCCTTCGTTCAGGGAAAACGTATGAAGACCCATATGATGGCGTTTTCGAGCCTAAGGAAGAGGTCCCTGTACAGCCTGTCAAAACAGAAAAGAAGCTCCTTGGCCACAAAGTGGATTCGCTTTTAAGCTATACGGAAAGAATTGATACCGTTATCAACGATGTCCGCTTTGCTATCTTCATTCCTCACAATGCGACCCCTGAACTCATTGTAGGAAAGCCCAATGATAACGATCCAGGTATTATTCTTTCAGCCCAGGCGGCAGATATAAGGGCCGACAATAAAGAAATCTTGGGGGCATTTGTTGACAAGGGCACCCCTCTTGCTTGGGGGTTATCGAAAAAAGGGTTCTGTGCTATCATTGATGGAAAAATGACTATCGGCACATCAGAGAATTCCCCACTCTTTGAACAAGCGACTGAAACAGGTGGCTATTTCTTCCGCCAATTTCCTCTTATTGATAATGGCGTTCTGGTTGAGAATGAACAGAAAAATAAAAGTGTAAGAAAGGCTTTGTGTTGTCGTCAGGAGCAGTTCTTTATCGCTATTACAGAATCTGATGAATCCTTCCACGATTTCTCTCAAGCTCTTATAGATCTTGGTGTTGATGATGCCATTTCGTTGGTTGGTAGCAAATATGCTTTCGGCTGGTGGATAGACCAGGTTGGCGAGAAGACGTCTTTTGCAGAGGGATGGCACCAATATAAAAAAGAGAATTATTTGATATGGCGAAAATAATGACCAATCTTATTGCCCTATGAGTTCCAGATCATCCTATGTTGATAAGGGCGATAAAGAGTTCATTGTTTAAACTAGATTATAATATGATTCCGGATTCATTCCATTTTTATATTGAAAACTATATAAATAAGTTTCGTTGTTATAACCAAACGAATTTTAGGATAACAATTCCTGATTTGATTCGGTTTGATAAGCAGAACGAGGCGGTCGTAATCGAGATGTGTGATTGTCTTGCGAAACAAGGTTTTGAGTTTGTTTTTAAAGGAGAATCAGATGTCTTGGGAATACTGCCAATCGAATGTGAAAACCTTTCTAATCATGAGATAACCTACTATCATTATCAGATTCAAGACATTCCGTCACTCTCGTTATTATCTAGTAGGACGAATATACCTGTCATTGGTTTGGTTATAATGAGGGTTATTGCTGTTGTTATCTGTAATCATAAGGTATTATATAAGGCTATTGTCTTGGATTTAGACGACACTTTGTGGAAGGGGACACTTTCTGAAGAAGGTGTAGCAAAGATAAAGAGCAGGTTAAGCTCTCCTGAAGGGGCACCCTTCCTCTCTTTTATGCGTTTTATCAGTGTCTTATCTAAGGAACTTGGGCTTTTTGTGGCTATTTGTTCGAGAAATGATGCCAATGTCTTATCTCGAGCGTTTGATGAACTTGGTGAGGCCTGCTTCCCTATTAAGGATCAGATTGACTGTGTCATTGCAAATGAAAACAAAAAGAGTGAGAACTTGATGCTCATCGCAAAGCAATTATCTATTCTTCCAGAGTCTATAGTTTTTATTGACGATAATCAACTTGTTAGGGATGAAGTGAGGATAAGAATTCCTGGCATTTGCGTTCCGGAATGGGATAGTCATGATGAACTGGTCTCTAGAATCATTTCCAGCTGTTTATTTGAAAGAAAGGATTATTCGATGAAGTCTCAGAATAGAAAGCGAGAGTTTCGAATGATGCAAGTAGAACGTTCAAACAATTCTCTTCCAACTTTACCTATCAAAGTGTATGAGGATTCTGACCATAGTCATGCCATTGATTTATATCTGAAATCGAATCAGTTTAATTTCTCTCAGAAAAATGACGGCTTTGGTATCGATACTCATTCCCTTTATTTTGAATTGTTTAGGGGGAATGGAGAGTCCCTTGGAATTTGTTCTGCATTGACCTATGTAGACTCTGATGAAACGATAACTGTACTAAACTGGGCAATCAGTTGCAGATTCTTCGGAATTGGTCTTGAGGAGTTCGTTCTACTTCATCTTCATAGGTTAGCTGATGCAAGAGCGTTGACTATCTCATATCGAAAGAGCGATATGAATCAGAAGGTCTCCGATCTTTTATCACAATACCCGGATTTGTTTTCTTGGGAAGCCTCGCAAAGCATGCAATATGTCTTATATACATCCGATGTATTAGCACGCTTGAATAGTAATACCGCATTAACACTCAACTAGATGGATGATATAAAGACCATATACACCATAGGATATACTCTTTTCAAGTCCGATAAGGGGATAGACGTTGACCAATTATTCAACACTCTCCGCCAGTATAATGTATCTTACTTGATAGATGTCCGTTCTATTCCTTACTCTAAGCAGTATCCTCAGTGCAATGCTGATTCATTGAAGTTTTATGGGAAGCTCCACTCTATTCCATATGCTCATATGCCAGAATTAGGCGCAAAAGCAAGTCCTACACAGGATGTTTTTTCAAGAGCGGTTGATATTTTTGACGAGGATATATACCCGATTTCAAAAAGCAATCGTCCAGAGAAAACCCCTTTGTTCGCTTATGAAGAAATTGTCGATTTTCGGAAGTTTAGAAACGATGAATACTTTTGTGGTGGGATTAAACGAATTGAGACTGCTTATAGAAAGGGGTTTACTCTTGCATTGATGTGTAGTGAAAAGAACCCGATGACTTGTCACCGTTATTTTCTTATCAGCAAGAAACTTAGTCAGCAATATGGTGATTGGCTACAGGTTAAGCATATCACTCAAGGCCCTTTGGGAAACGCCATTACTACTTCGAATACTGAACTTGATAAAGAGCTGGCTGAAACTGTTTTGAACAAGATGGAGATACGGAAACTGGATCTTTTTGGTTCGTCTTTTTTTGAATCCGCAAGGATTGATGAATATGAAGGTGACACTCGTATTGATAAAGTAAATGATTTTTGTGACAGATATTGGAATTTGATGCACGGATGGAAAAAGAATGGTGGATCTATAAACAATGAATAATATGATTAGTCTTTTTAACATCGGTTTCACTCAAAAAACGGCTGAGGAGTTTTTTGAGAAATTAAAGGCAAACAGGATTGATTGTTTGGTCGATATCCGGCTTAACCCTAATGGACAGCTTTCTAGATTTGCTTTTGAAAAGGATCTTCCGTACTTCCTTGATAAGCTCGTTAACGGATGTAAATATGTTCATCGAGTTGATCTTGCACCCCAAAAGGAACTATTGATGGAAGTTCGTGATAAGAAGAATCCTATGAGCAAGGATTATAGATTATTTGAGATTGCTTTTAACCGACAGTTGGAGAGTGAATCAAATATAGCTGATTTCGTCGCTCGTTTTGGCAAATATGAGCGTGTTGTATTACTTTGTTCTGAAGCTACGAATGAAAAATGCCATAGACGTCTAGTGAGTAATATGTTGTTAAAGAAATTCCCTAATGATATCAAATTTGGAGGTAATTTATGATTAAGAGGGTGCTTCTTTTGGCGGTGAGTTGTAAGAATGGGGGACTTTGTCCTGGTGGGATTGATTTGGATAATCCTAGTCAGTGGATTCGTATTGTTCGAAATGATGGACAGGCGGGCGCGGTCCAGGGTTATGAGATTGATTTTGCTCGACCTCTTGATGTCGTTGAATTTGATGGTCATCCGATGCCACAAGGCCGGCAGAGAGAGAATTGGGTTATTAATAACAATTCATGTAAAAAAATAGATACAATACCAATCACAGTTCTTGGTGATGTTTATAGCCATTATGGTTACCATGGCTTTTGGGGGAACTATAAATCTTCGTTGAATGAGATAGAGTTTAATGCCGGGACAGAACCTTCGGAATCGATTATGAGGGTAAGCGATGTTAGGATCTATCAAAACGAGAACGGAAAAACGAAGATTGACTTTTTGTGGAGTGGCTCTAGATATCCAATTCGATGGATTTCATTAACGGACCAAGACTATTACTCAAGGGTGAAAAATGGGGAGGTGAGAATTGCAAATGCTTATATTGTTGTGTCTATCCCCAAGGATATGGATGCATATTTGAATCCACATACAGGAGAGCGGCAAGCATTCAAATTTGTCAGTAAAGTGTTTGACATATCCGAATTCACTGGACCAGTTCGTTCTCTTCCTCGTTATAATGCTCCACATTATGGCACGCCATATTATACCCCTCCACAAAATGGCCGGCAGTATCAACCCATTCAAAGACCCAATACTAGTGTGGATGATGATCTGCCATTTTAGGATTCTTGTTTATTGTAATTGGGCAGAAGAATACATGCTTTAAGACTTGTCAGTCATTTTGACAAGTCTTATTTCATTAGCAACAACGGAAACTCTGTAGGGAAGTGCCCCTTTTTCTCCTACGAACGGATGTGGCTAAAATGGGGTAAGTAAGAGAGCAAGGCCTACTCTTCTTTGGGCTTGGACTTGGATTTCTATTTGAGAGCGGGCATTATAACCGATTGTCCGACCATACTATTATCCCACTTCGGATCAATACCCAATTCTCGAAATACTTCTTCGTACCTTTGAATCAAGCTCCCCTCAGTAATTGATTCTTGTTTACGGCTTTCTTTGTCAGGACTATACTGTTCGTGTTTCATTAAAGTTGATAAGTCATTACAGATTATTATCCCGCATTATTCTCTCGATGTTTGCGGCTAAAATAGTTTTCTCATCAGAATCAGCAAGATGCATTACTTGTTGTTTCGCGCTCGAAAGAAGATTCTTTGCTAGATTTGGATTCTGAGAAATAGATTTTTCTGCTATTTCTATTGAATTAATTATCCGCTTGAGTTCGGCTGTTTTCTTTTGTCTTTTTTTTGCCGCTCTCCGTTCTAATTTTGCGGCAATATGCGCTTCGTCATGTCTTAGTATGATGGATAGTATACACTGAATTCTTTCGTTTACTATTCCTTTTAACTTCCGCTTTTCTGCCCCTAGGTTTTTTATTAAAGAAGAACACTCTTCGACGTATATTTTGGCTTGCTCGTAATTTTCATTCTCAATAGCGACTTCTGCATTATTGAGAATTGGATACAGTTTCTGAAGTATACAATAGTTATCAAAGATTTCGATGATAAACCGTTCAAAGGATTCTTTGTCAGATTGAGTTAATATCGATACAGATGCATTGTATTCAAGTAGTTCTCTTTTAGCATTGTCGAACTCCACACTATAAGTTAGTTGTTCTTGAATTCTCTGACATATATTCTGTGCATGCTCAATTTGTTCTGAGTGAATGGGATTAAGCATAAGAGCATTAGAAAAGCATTGTTCCGCCTTCTCGAAACGGCATGTCAATAGTGCGGATATACCGTCATTGTATAGTTTTCGAATCTCTTTGGCCCTGGCCTTCAGCTCAGAACCAGTCACCTTGGCTTTATTGCTGGTTAATCTTTCGAATTTTTCATCATCTAGTTGATCCATCTTACGCCCTTTTTGTTCAGAATGGATGCTTGTGATATGCCATCCACCGCAGAAACGGCAATAGTAACTCCGATTAGGTGCTCTCCCGTTAAGCTCCATTATCTCAGAGCTATTGAAGCGGATAAAGTTGTTCGCTTTATCTTCAGATTCGAAGAGCATTTTAGTCCTTAAACATGAAGGACAGAAGACTCTATTTCGACTAGGTTTCATTAGCGTGTATTTAAACATGGTAAATATAATTATTTATTCACTGACTCTCAAACCTCATCGGAAAGGAAGTAAGGGGGAGGAGAGAAAGAATTGGGTTGAAATCCTATCCTGTCAAACCCTTATTCTTGTAGGAGAGCCATCTAATCTCAATCCCACCTCCATCTCTTGCTTAACCGGCGTTTCTCTAAGCCGGAATAGGGATTGAAACTCTCAGCTACAGCCCACGTCGTGATGATGATGGGCTTTTCTTTTTGCTCCTCCCCATTTCGTCCAAGAGCCTTATTTATATACAGAAACATTTATCAATTAACACTTTAACACTATCACATTATGAACAAAATCTTAGGAAAAATCTATGGGCCACTTGTAGTCTTGGTTGACCTGGCCCTCTTAATCGACATCGCTTCCGACCTGTGGAGAAAGCACAAGGAGCGGAAAGCACAGAAGAACAACACTGAGGTCATCGACGAAGAAGATCCCCAGCCTGAAATCGCACCAGAAGTGTAATGGCAAAGAAGGGGTCCGATGACATAATCGACTTAATCATTGCCCTTGCCGATATGATTGGAACGGTGGCCAAGAATATGAAGAAAATCTTGGCCATCATCCGCAAAAAGTCCAAGGGTATCAAACGAAAACCAACAATCGAAACTATAACAACAGATGGAAATCAACCAGATCTTAATCCCTGAAAGAGTCCGTGAATATCCGACTCAGAGGGGTTTCGATGTTCCGGAGGCTCAGATTGTCTCCGTGGAACCATTTCCGATTGCTACCGAAGAAGAGGCTCCTACGCCTTTTATCGAAGCAAATTCTGCCGCCGTCAGCTGGAGGGAACTCACTGAAGAGTCCATTTTGCCCTCATATGCTGATGGCGAAATCGTAGTGCCACACAGCCATTTCATACAGGCTATAGTGATGGCCGCACACGATGCTCTACCACAAGACACTTTTGGATCGGTCGAACTTAGGGCCTCACACCTGACCCAAGGCCGTGTTCCCAGTGCCATCTACAAGAAAACATCCGAACTGCTGGAATCTGACAAGACGAAGTATTGGGAGCGTCTCTGCTTCTGCGTCCAAATCACTTCCAGACAGACTTACATCCTGGGTGAACCTTGCACCTTGACATTCGGAGGTTGCCGCTCGCTCCAGGATATAAATTTTCACTCTCGAAAGAGCAGTGAGATTTTCCAGTGCTATATCGCTTATAGAGCAAGAATCTGCTCCAATTTGGCGATTTCACTCAGCAATGGCTTGAAAGACAGGATTGAAGCCTCCGGCCCTGCTGAAATATATGCTGCGGCCTATCAGCTCTTTTCACAATTCAATGCCGTGGAGAACCTGAGGTCCCTTGATGGACTCGGGCGAACCAGAATCACCGTAGACCAGTTTACCCATCTCATTGGGAAGCTGAGATACTACAACTGCTTAAGTACAGCGGACAAGAGGGAACTGCCATTTCAGATCGAACTTGGCGATTCCCAGGTCTATGCTGCTACCCGGAATTTCGTCTCGGGCCACTTCGGTCTCAATGGACGAGATTCTGTAGATCTGTTTTCAATGCTGAACTGCTTTAACTCAGCGGCCAAAAGCTCTTACTTGCATAACTTCCTCGTGAAGAACGCCAACTGTACGGAGCTGGCCCTGGGAATTCAGCAATCTCTTGAAGGAACCAATCACGATTACGACTGGCTCCTGTCTTAGTCTGTGGCCTTTAGCGCCAAGATTACATCCGAAGAGGAGGGTATCAAACAACGATGCCCTCCTCTTTCTGTTTTATAATCAACCACATGCAAGAAAACCCAATCCCACTAGACCGGCAGATTATAGTCATATCTGCTGACACTCTGCTACAACTACTCAAGGATTTCTTTCTCCCGCTCATAATGAATTACCAAAAAGAACCGGTCAAGGAACCGGATGAACTGATTGGAACAGCCGAAGCCTGCATGATTCTCGGCTGTTGCGAAAGAACAATGGCTCGCTATAGGAACTTGAGAGTTTTCAACGTGGTCATGAGAGGTCCACACAAAGCCCTCTACTACAGGAGTGAAGTACTCGCTTTTCGAGAGGCAAATACCAGAAAAACAATCTACAAAACACATTAGAACAATGCTACGATTCGATTTCAATGGATTCGAAGGCTTCAAGGAACGCTTTGGAATCCAAGAACATGGCAATGGAAGTAAGAGCAGGAAGAACAAAATCCTGCTCGCTTTCGTTAAGGACCAGTTCCAAAAGAAAAACTATGAGGTCATCAACTTCAAGACGATGACCGAAATGCAGGTTCATGTCTGGGCAGGAATCCTTTCCAGCGGAGCCCATTCTGACAATCTCCCGTATAGGATGGAACTGATGGGAGACACTTTCTACAGCGACCTTTACTCCACGGATTCCTATTCCGGAATATGTGAAGATCATTCATGTGCGAGTATCAGGTACTGCAACATGGAGCAAGGCGGCCGGGTTTATAAAATGAAAGCTGGCAAGATGCTTCATCACCTTATCGATGCCACTGAATTCGGCCGAGAACTTCCTGAACCTGTCAAAAGGTGGTTGGAAGAAGATTTCACTCAAAGGTGGACATCCTATTGTATGGGAATGCTGCCTGAGAATCACCTTATTGTGAACGACGATTTCAAAAGAATCTACAGTTCCAGCGAGTGTGTGGGCTGTTTTCACTCCTGTATGGTTGACCAGGACCATCACTATTTCTACAGAGATTCTGTCGAGGCAAAGGCTGCTTTCCTTGTGAACGAGGATGATATGGTTATCGCAAGAGCCATCCTCTGGCCTAAAGTATATGATGAGGATGGCAATACCTATCGCTATTTGGACCGTCAATACGCCACCGACGGCAATGTAGTCCTTATGCGAGCCCTTATCGACGAACTCATAAAGGCTGGTGAAATTGACTGCTATAAGGTTCCTGGATGTGGCTGTTCAGATGCAAATGCCATTGTGGACATCCAGGGGAACTCTCTTTCTGACAAGATATTCCATATTAAGTGCTCGCTTCAGACAGATGACTGTTTAAGTTATATGGATAGCTTTAAGTGGTATGATTACAACAATGAGAAGGCGTATAATTCCGGTCGTTGCTGCTATGATTACTGCCTGGATACAACCTCCTACAGTATCGATGATGACGAGTGTGATGACGATGATCAGAACTGGGATGAATACCACCAGGAATACGTTGACGAAGACACCCGGACGGTGTACTACCATGGTGATCCAGTCAGCTGTTCCGAAGACTGGCTGGACGATTTCCGGTATGTTGACTCTGTAGATGAGTATCACCATATCGACGATGTTTTCCAGTGCCCCTTCTGCAAGAACTGGGAACTGAAGGACAATGCCGTTCACTCCGACCTCATCAAGATGGATTTCTGCTGCTCCGACTGTCTGGATGAGGCCGAGCAGGAATACAAGAAGAAGAATTGGCACTTCAGCGACTTCGACCAGGCCTATTACGAAACCCTGGAGGAACTTACCACCTTCAATTGCTGGGACCCTGAGCTTGGCGTTTATCTCGTCAGGACCATCAGCAAGTTATCTCTCGAAGAATCTGTTTCCAAGGGCAGCATGTTCCTCTTTGCCGGGGAATACTGCAACGCCCTCAATCCTCAAACCAACAAACCCTACACTAACGCTTGATAATTATGGATTTACTCAAACAACTCTATAAAATCCACAGTCCTAGCGGAAGCGAAAAGAAGCTCCGTAAATTTATCAAGGACTGGATAAGACGACATATTCCCGATGCCCATTATGAAGTGGACAATATCGGGAATCTCTATGTTGTGAAGGGTGAGACAGAAACTTATCCCTGCCTTGTCGCTCATATGGACCAGGTACAAAAGACCCACAGCAAGGACTTCCAAGTGGTCGAAGCTGGTGATGTCCTCTTCGGCTTTTCCCTGGTCAACATTCAAATGGAAGGCTTGGGGGCAGATGACAAGAATGGAATCTGGATAGCCCTCAAATGTCTGCAACGCTATGGATCCATCAAATGCTGCTTTTTCGTACAGGAAGAAGTAGGCTGCATTGGCTCCAGCAAGTGTGATATGGACTTCTTC
>JAEEGL015314003.1_pt1 | contig 24906 bp, 21 predicted proteins | sample 9134231 | NCBI WGS metagenome assembly JAEEGL01 (sample SAMN16246548, study PRJNA631951) | gut metagenome | biome: gut microbiome; feature: rumen; material: fiber-attached | host: Bos | place: Iran: Karaj | collected 2018-10
ACCAGGGATTCGGGAGCTTCAACGATGGTCAGGTTGCCGATGGGGGCGTTGTACCAGAAGTAGTAGCCGCGCTCACCGACGACCTTGTTGCGGCCGCCTTCAAAGTCGAAGGTCATCTTGCCGTCCTCGCCGCGCACCCAGTGTACGCCTTCGAGACCGAAGCGCAGCATGGTGGCTACGTAAGGATCGGTGTTGACGAGGTTGAGCACCTGGAACGCCTTCTCGGGATAAGCGCAGTTGGCGCTGATCGCGGTACCGGCGGAGAAGTAGTTGTTGGTCTCGGTCCAGATGGTGTCGCTCATGATCATCTTGCTGGTCCACTGTTCAGAGTAGAGGTGCTCCTGCATGTAGCAGTAGCCCCAGCCAACAAAGTAGCAAACACCGTCATTGGGCTTTCTGAGGTCGGACTTATCGGTGTAATCGTACAGATAGATGCCGTCCGCGACCAGCTTCTGCTTCTGCAGAGCGAACTCGAGGAACTCGGGGGTATCATAGAAATTGAATACGGTGTCGGTGTCGAAACCTTCGATATCCATTATGCCTTCAATATTGGCGACGGCCATGTAGCTGTCGTTAAGGAAGGTCTCGAAAGCGAAGTAGTAAGGATAGAGCAGGCTGACGTTCCAGCAGATGGGGTATTCAGCCATCTCGGGATGCGCCGCGTCGCGGGCTTCCTTGGTCTCGTAGAACAGCTCTTCCAGATCGCGGAAGTTGGAGTAGTCGATGTCGCTCAGGTCGATGCCCAGCTCTTCCACCATGTCCGCGTTGTAGATAAGGCTGATGAAGTAGCCGTTGTCCTTGAGGGCGGGAATGCCGTAGATCTTGCCGTTGATCCTCATGCCGTCCCAAACCGCGTCCGGGAACAGGGCATAGGTGCCTTCACCGTACTCCTCGAGCAGCTCGTCCAGGGGGTAGTAGCTGCCGCGCTGGGACTGGATGACATAGTCGCTCTTGCTCTGGGAGCCGAAGCCTACTATGCCCATATCCTGGCCGGAGGAGATCATGGTGTCGATTTTTTGCTCCCAATCGGCGCTGTTCATGTAGTTGAGGTTGACTTTGCAGCCGATCTTCTCAACGAGATACTCGTTCAGGGCGTCGTTGACCATCTGAATGTCGGCGGGCGGATCACCGGTACCGATATACCAGTCGATCACGGGTACTTCGCCTTCGGCCAGGGCAAAGGGCAGCGCAGTCAAGCACATGACCAGAGCGATGACCAGAGAAAGCAGTTTCTTCATAACGTGGTCCTCCTTTAAATATTTGCACAGCTTTAAGCTGTAAGCAACGAATCGGAAACAGTGTCAGCCTTTCACGCTGCCCACGGTGAGGCCCTGTACAAAGTACCTCTGGAAGAACGGATAAGCGCATAGTATTGGCACGATGACTATCACTGTACAGCCCATGCGCAGGTTCTGGTCAGGCAGGGAGTTAAGCAGCTGCAGACCGTCGGGCGTTCCGGCAACTTCCGCGTTCTGCTTCAAAAACTCGATATTGTCCTGTATGTTCTTGAGCATCGTCTGGATGGGCACAAGGTTGGGATTCTTGATATAAAGCATACCGGTGAACCAGTCGTTCCAGCGGCCTACCACGTTGAACAGAGCGATGGTGGCGATGCCTGCCTTGAACAGGGGCAGCACGATGCTGAAGTAGATGCGGAAATGGTTGGCGCCGTCTATGCGGGCGGCCTCGAACAGCGTATCCGGTATAGTGGAGGTTATGAATGTACGCAGGATTATTACGTTGTACGCGGACACCAGGCTGGGCAGCAGGAAGATCCAAAGGCGGTCATCGATGTGCAGATAGCGTACGTTCATTATATAGTGGGGCACCAGGCCGCCGGAAAACAGCATGGTGAAGAACAGGAACCAGGTAAAGAATTTCCTGTGGACGAAGTTCCTTTGGGCGATCACGTACGAGTACATGGTCATCACGAACAGGCTCATTACCGTGCCCAGCGCGGTGTGGATTATCGTGATCCTGTAGGAGGCGAACACCTGATCGCCTACCTTCCAAAGGTACTCATAGCCCTCCAATGTCCATTCAAGCGGGACAAGACTGTAGCCTTTTAATGCGATGGAACTCTCGGAAGAAAAAGACACGACGATTACCAGCGCCAGCGGCACCAGCATGAACAGGGAGATGAGCAAAAGGATCACCATGAAGAAGGCGTCCCAGCCGCGGGGTATCTGGTTGAACTTGGAAAGGGGAGATTTCTTTGACACGGTACCGCCTCCTTTCTCAGAACATGGCGCTGTCGGGGTCGATACGGTTGACTATGGCGTTTACACCAAGCACCATAAACAGACCCACCACAGACTGGTACATGCCTGAGGCAGTAGCCATGCCCACGTTGGACAGGCGCGTCAGAGCACGGTATATGTAAGTGTCTATAACGTCGGTGACAGGATAGAGGCGGCCTGTATTCTTGGTAACTACGTAGAACAGGCCGAAGTCGCCCCGGAATATGGAGCCCATGGCCATTATGATGGAAATGGAGATGACCATGCGCAGATGGGGGATGGTGATGTACCAGGCCTGCTGGCGCTTGGTGGCGCCGTCCAGTACAGCGGCCTCGTAATAATCGGTGGAAATGCCGCTGATAACCGCCAGGTACAGTACAGTCTGGTAGCCCACGCCTTTCCATGCGTTTATAAGCACCAGCAGCGGCGGCCACAACTCACGCTTGGTGTAATAATCCACCTTGGTTTCCTGCTTTCCAAGGTTTATCATGATGCGGTTTACCAAGCCGTAATCGCGGTCAAGGAACGCGGAGACCACGATGGCGACCACTGCCCAACTCAGGAAGTAAGGCAGCATGTATATGGTCTGCAGGCCCTTGGCGGCAAAGCGGCTGCGCAGCTCGGACAGCAGCAGCGCCATGAGCACGGCAAGTATCATATTGACGATTATGAAAACGACGTTATAACAAACGGTGTTGCGCGTGATTATCCAGGCATCGGTGGTCGAGAACAAAAAGCGGAAATTCTGGAGACCGACGTAGGCACTGCCCAGTATTCCGGTGGTTATGTTCAGGTTCTGGAAGGCCATAATGAGACCGAAGATAGGCAGATAACAGAACACGATCAGCCACAGTACGGTGGGGGATGCCATTACATAGAGGGGCAGATCTTCTTTTCTGAACCGTCTTTTCCTGCGGACGCCCGTCATGATTCATCAGCCTTTCGTAATGATATAAACACTGTTAATTTCACACACGAACTTTTAACCTTGCTGTATTATAGCACAGTATCAGACGAAAGTCCATAGTTTTTGTTAATTTCATTGGCGCCAGTTTGTCTTCCAAAACCCGCCGGGAAGTCAGGACTGTATCGGCATCGAAAGCCCGGAATCACGGGAATAAAAAACACCCGAAACCTCAAAGGTCTCGGGCTTTTCAGTACACCTTCAGGGACTCGAACCCTGGACACCCTGATTAAGAGTCAGGTGCTCTACCAACTGAGCTAAAGGTGCTCGTCAACGAACAGAGGATATTTTACTACGGCAGGCTGATTCTGTCAATAGTCAAATTGTTAATTGTGGGAAAAAGTCGGGGCGGTGCGCCCGCGCGCTTGTATTTCAGGCGCGCATACTGTATAATATAATAGGAATCTTATACAGGAGGAAACGACTTGACCTGTCCAAGATGTGACGCGACAATCAAAGCTTCCATGCGCAGATGCCCCAAGTGCGGTCTGCCGCTGAGTTATGCCGACAAGGTGGAAAACCGTGACCGGCTGCCCCTTAAAAGTGTTTTTATAAGGGCGGGGTTGGTGCTGGCAGCCATTATAATAACCCTGGTGGTCATCCAGCTTATAGAGGAACCCATCAGGATCCGCAGGCAAAATAAAGAGATCACCCAAAAGTACGTAAACCAGGTAGTGGAAACGCTGACGCTGGACAGCGGCTACAAGGCGCACGCGCTCACGTTCTTCGGAGAGGACGGGGACTGCGTGTACCTGGAGGAACTGGGGCAGAGCTATATGTTCGTGGGCGGCATCGCCCGCGTGGAAGTGCCGGACTACATCTGGTTCGACAAGGACCCCACGCTGATCGACAACGCGCTTATCACGTTTTCGCCCGTATACATATCCGCTTCCGGGCAGAAGACGCGCATCCCTGTGTTTTCGGTGGAGGTTGAGGTGCCCGAGGCTCCCGTGACCATTACCCAGCCCGCCAGCCAGCGCCTGACGGTCATAACCTCCCAGACGGGCCTCAGCATGGACGTGATATACGGCAGCCAGGTGATAATCAACGGCGAGGATGTGTCCAGCAAGGTCACCCGTGACGGAAAGCTGGACCTGACGCTGAACATAGAGCCCATAGGCGACAACAACGTCTCCATAATCGTACGCACGGACAACCACAAGGAAGCCCGCCGTGACCTGGTGTTTTACCGGGAGGAGATGGACATAGAGCTGGAGGTAGCCACCAGCGTAAGCTTCGTGAGCCGCCTGAATTACATGACCATCACCGGCAAGACCGAGCCGGGCGCCTGGATAACGGTGGACACGAACTATGACGCCGACAGCCTGAAGATCAACCAGCAGACGGGCGTGTTCTCATTCAGGGCAAAATTCTCTGCCTACGGGCAGAACCTGGTGTCCTTCCACGCCTCCATGGCTGACAGGAGGGATTCGGCCATCTCATTCTATGTGGATTACCTGCCGGCCAAGGGCGAATACACCCGCAACGCCTGGCAGATGGACTATGCCCAGCTGCGCCTGTACTACGAACAGTGGCACGGACGCGTGTTCCTGTGCATGGGCAAGATCGTGGATACGATCACCTCGGGCGACAAGACCCTGAGCATCATGAACGTGGGCAACGCGGAGAACGTCAAGCTGGTCGCCCTGGAGAACCAGTCCAACCAGGGGCGCTTCCTCCAGGGTGAGGAATACGCCATGTACGCGGATGTGGCGGGGCGTGTGTTCTATGGAGATACCTACATACCGTATCTGATCGCCCGCTATACGAAGGATTAGGAGGCGGATATGAAAAAGCTCGCGCTGATACTGGCTTTACTGCTGTGCATGACCATGTTTGCAGATGAAGAAGTTTTTGACGGCTCGGTCTATTCCGCGTACAAAGCCGTGTTCGCTCAGGGCACCCTGGACGGCTGGGACGCGGTAAGCTACATTGAGCCTGCGGGCCTGCTGCTGAGCGCGTACAAAGCCTCGGCGGAGCTGACGGTCAGCGTCGAGGAGAGCGATGAAACGCCTCAGGCCGCGCTGGCAAGGCACGTCAGCGGCGTGAGCCGCTACGGCGCGGTGCAGGAGAAAAGCCAGGTGAGCTCCATAACCGCGGGGCATTTCGCGGACTGCGCCTATGTCAGTTACTCCTACCGCTCAAAACGCGATACGGGCAGCGGGGACATATACTACGTCGATATGGTGTGCGCGCTCATAACCAGCGGCAGGATGCTCATGATAACCGAGACCCGCTGGGGCGGGAACGCGGGTGAGAGCGAGCTGCTAAGCAGGTTCCTGCCCGCTTTCAGCCTGGAGACGCGGCAGATCTCCACGGAATACAAGGCTTTCTTGCTGTCCGCGGAGCAGAAGAACGACGGCATATATGTCACGATAGACTACTGCGACATGGAGTACGGCGGGGAATTCGGCGTGGTGTTTGCCAACAACGACGATCCGACCACATACACCTGCCGGCTGAGCAGCGACTGTGAGATCTGGCTGGGCCGGCAGGTGGGCGGTCTTTACGCGATCAAACAGATAACGCCCGACGCGGTGGAGATCTCGATCGCCATAGAAAGCTATTACAACCAGAACCTTGTGGAGCCCATATATACGGTCCTGTTCAACCGGGCGGGAGAGATCGTCCGGCTGATGCACTATAACGCCCTGTAAACGGAGGATAAAAGCTTGACGGAGCTGAAATATATCCGCAATTTCTGCATAATCGCCCATATCGACCACGGCAAGAGCACCCTGGCGGACAGGCTGCTGGAGATCACCGGCGTAATGGCCGCCCGGGATATGACCAGCCAGGTGCTGGACAGCATGGAGCTGGAAAGGGAAAGGGGCATAACCATCAAGTCCAAGGCGGTAAGGATGCCTTATACCGCCAGGGACGGCCAGGTGTACGAGCTTAACCTTATCGACACTCCCGGCCACGTGGATTTTACCTACGAGGTCAGCCGCGCGCTGGCGGCGTGCGAAGGCGCGATACTGGTGGTGGACGCCACCCAGGGCATAGAGGCGCAGACGCTGGCCAACGTGTACCTGGCGCTGGACCACGACCTGGAGATCCTGCCCGTCATCAATAAAATAGACCTGCCCAGCGCCCAGCCCGAGGTAGTCAGGCAGGAGATAGAGGACGAGATAGGCCTGGACGCCCACGACTGTCCCCTGATCAGCGCCAAAATGGGCATAGGCATAGAAGAAGTGCTGGAAAAGGTAGTGGAAGTGGTCCCGCCGCCCAAAACAGACGGGACCAAACAGCTCAGGGCGCTTATATTCGACAGTTATTACGACAACTACCGGGGCGCGATAAGTTCCGTAAGGCTCATGGAAGGCAGCGTCAGGGTGGGCGACAGGATCCGCATGATGGCCTGCGGCAAGGAATTTGACGTGACCGAGTGCGGCGCGTTCCTGCCGGGCGGCTATCTGCCCACGGGCGAACTGAACGCCGGAGACGTGGGCTACATTGCCGCTTCCATAAAAGATATAGCAGATATACGCGTGGGCGATACGATCACCGGCGCGGATGACCCCGCCGACAGCCCGCTGCCAGGCTACAAGCCCGTACAGCCCATGGTGTTCTGCGGCATATATCCCGCCGACGGCGCGGATTACGAGAGCCTTAAGGACGCCCTGGAGCGCCTGAGGCTGAACGATGCGTCGCTCAGCTTCGAGCCGGAGACCAGTGTGGCGCTGGGCTACGGCTTCCGCTGCGGCTTTCTGGGCCTGCTGCACATGGAGATCATCCAGCAGCGGCTGGAAAGGGAATTCGACCTGGATCTGGTCACCACGGCGCCCAGCGTCATTTACCACGTAGTAAAGACCGACGGCACCATGGTCAGCATAGACAACCCCACCAACCTGCCGCCAATAAACGAGATACAGCACATGGAAGAGCCGTTCGTGGACGCCCGGGTCATAGCGCCCGCTGACTTTACCGGCGCCATAATGGAGCTGTGCCAGGAAAAGAGGGGCATATTCAAGGACATGAAGTATATCGACGGGGGCAGGGTGAGCCTGACTTACGACCTCCCCCTGAACGAGGTGATATACGACTTTTTCGATACGCTCAAAAGCCGCACCCGCGGCTACGCCAGCTTCGACTACGAACTGAAAGGTTATGTGGAAAGCGACCTTGTAAAGCTGGATATGCTGTTAAACGGCGAAGCCTGCGACGCACTGAGCATAATCGTGCACCGCGACAGGGCGTACGCCCGCGGGCGTTCCATAGCCGAGAAACTGAAGGACGCCATACCGCGCCAGCTGTTTGAGATCCCCATCCAGGCGGCTATCGGCGGCAAGATAATCGCCAGGGAGACCGTGAAGGCGCTCAGGAAAGACGTGCTGGCCAAATGCTACGGCGGCGACATCACCCGCAAAAAGAAGCTGCTGGAAAAACAGAAGGAAGGCAAAAAGCGCATGCGCCAGGTGGGCAGCGTGCAGGTGCCTTCCGAGGCGTTCATGGCCGTGCTTAAAATGGATACATGACCTCCCTTTACGTACACATACCGTTCTGCGTGCGCAAGTGCGCTTACTGCGATTTTGAGAGCTATCCGGACCGGCTTGACCGGGCGGATGAATACATAAACCGTGTGCTGGGCGAGGCGCGCAGGCGGCGAAGGGAGTATGGGGCGTTTTCCTGCTACAGCATGTATCTGGGCGGCGGCACGCCTTCTTTATTGACTCCAGGGCAGTTGAACAGGCTGTGCGGGGAACTGCTGGATGTTTTCACGCCGGAAAAGGGCGCCGAGATCACGCTTGAGGCGAACCCGTGCACCGTGACCGCGGAACTTTTGTCCGCCGCGGTGCGTCTTGGGTTCAACAGGATATCCATAGGGGTGCAGGCGAAGCAGGACAGGCTGCTTAAGCTGCTGGGTAGGATACATACTTTCCCGGAAGCGCTCCGGGCAGTGGATATGGCGCGTCAGGCGGGCATAGACAACATAAACTGCGACGTGATGTGCTGCCTGCCGGGCCAGACCGAAGACGAGCTCGCCGAAACGCTGACAGGCGTGACGGAAGCGGGAGCCAGGCACGTATCCTGCTACAGCCTGATACTTGAGGAAGGCACCGCGCTGTATAAGCGGGTCCAAAGCGGGGAATTGTCCCTGCCGGACGAGGAAGCGGAACGTCGGCAGCTCAGGTGGGCCGCACGGACGCTTGAAAGCCGCGGCTTCGAACGCTACGAGATCTCCAATTTCGCCCAGAAAGGGTACGAATCCCGCCACAACCTGGTGTATTGGGAGAGGGGGGACTACCTGGGGCTGGGCTGTTCCGCGCACTCGTTCATGCGGGGAGAGCGCTTTGACAACCCGCGTTTTAGCCGGTATATGGCGGGCGAGGACGGGCTTGACCGGGAAACGGTGGGCAGGGCTGCGGCTCTGGAGGAAGAGATCCTGCTGGGCACCCGGCTGGCAAAAGGCATAGATGTCGGGCATATACGCGGCGAGTACGGAGAACCGGCAGCGGACGGACTTCTAAACTGCGCGGGCAGGCTCAAAGGGCTGGTCGTTTTGGAAAACGGCAGATTGAAACTCACGGAAGAGGGTTTCTTCGTGCACAACGCTGTGGTACTGGAACTGGCTGCCGCCGTGCAGGAGACCGGGCCGGATACACAAAGGAGGAACGGATGAAGAGAGTATTGTTTATTGCGCTGGCGCTGCTGCTGGCGCTGAGCTGTCTGGGGGAGAGTATCTCCGCCTACAACTGGATCCAACCGGAGGTCATCTGCGAGGACGGAGTCGCCATAGCCGAGATCCCGGCGGGCGATTCTTCCGAAATGATAATGGTCGAGATCGGCGAGAGCTATTACCTCTGGCCGGAAGTGTCGCTTTACCTGTACGCTTTCTGCCGGCTGCCGGAAAACTATATAACCAAAAACGACGCCATGGACCTGGACTGGGATTCCCGCGCGGGCAACCTGTGGGCGGTCGCTCCGGGTATGGTCATAGGCGGTGACAGGTTCGGCAATTACGAGAAGCTGCTGCCTACCGCCAAGGGCAGAAAGTATTATGAATGCGACGTGGACTACGAAGGCGGTTACAGAAACGGCAAGCGCATAGTGTTTTCCAGCGACGGGCTTATCTACCTTACGCTCGACCACTATGAATCATATACCCTGTTGTATGACGGCTGGTATAGCGAAGACGCCAAGTACGTTCCGGCTAAATAGGAGGGCAGTATGTATATTATCGACGGAAGCAAAATGACCGACCGGAAAGAAGCCTGGGAGGAGATCAAGCGGGGGCTTGACGCGCCCGCATACATGGGCAGCAATCTGGACGCGCTCAACGACATACTTGGGGAGACCAGGGGAGAAGTCCGCCTGACCTGCGCCTGCCAGATGCTCAACGCTTTGGGCACCTATGGCTGCCGCATTCTTGAAGTGTTCTACCGCGCGGCCAAGGCCAACAAACACCTTACGTTTTCCCTGGGGCACAGACCTGAGGAATAACTGTGCCGGCGCAAGACAGGAAACGCTATCTTAAGCTTATCGCGCACCTGGCCTGGCCCACCATACTGGAACAGACGCTGTCGACCCTGGTGAGCTATGTGGACACCGCCATGGTGGGCCGCCTGGGCACCGAGGCGACCGCGGCTATCGGCTGCACCATGACAGTGAACTGGATGCTGGGCAGCGTTGTGATGGCGCTGGGTATAGGATTTCTGGCGTACATAGCCCGCAGCATGGGCGCGGGCAGGCATGAGCAGGCGCGCAAGGCCTCCGCCCAGGCGGTCACCGTGGCGGTGAGTCTGGGACTTGTAATGACCGCCGTGGTGCTGCCTCTGGCGCACCGGGTGCCTGTATGGATGCAGGCGGATAAGGAGATACAGCAAAAAGCGGGGGAATACCTGTTCATACTGTATCTGCCCATGGTGTTCCGTTCCGCTTCGATCATGTTCGGCACCGTGCTCAGGGCTTCGGGAGATACGCGCACGCCCATGCGGGTCAACACGGGCGTGAACGTGATAAACGTAGTGCTCAATTTCCTGCTGATATATAAGACCAGGGAGATCACCCTGCCGGGACTGAGCTTTACCTGTCCCGGAGCGGACCTGGGCGTTACGGGCGCGGCAGTCGCCAGCGCGGTCGCCTTCACCGTGGGCGGCATATGGATGGCGCTCTGCCTGTACAAAAGTCCCGTCATATCGCCGAAAGGGCACAGCTACCGGCCGGATAAAGCCATACTAGGCCCCTGTTTCAGGGTGGCGCTGCCCAGCTGCCTGCAGCGGCTGGCTACCAGCAGCGGCTACGTGGTGTTCTCAAGCATGATAAACTCCATCAGCCAGGTATCTACCGCCGCCCACACCATCGCCAACACTGCCGAGAGCGCGTTCTACATCCCCGGCTGGGGCATGCAGACCGCCGCCAGCACTTTGATAGGCAACGCGTATGGGGAGGGCGACCGGGAAAAACTAAAGGCGCTCTCCCGCCGGCTGCTGATCATCGAGTTTATAGTGATGACGGTCAGCGGCACGATACTGTTTTTGGGCGCGGAAGGGCTGATCGGTCTGTTCAACCGTGATGAGGAAGTGATCTCTCTGGGCGCGAAGGTGCTCAGAATGGTCGCCATCTCCGAACCCATCTACGGTATCGCCATAATAATAGAAGGCATTTTCAACGGCATCGGCGATACCTTCCACTCCTTCCTTTTCAACGTGATGGGCATGTGGGGGATAAGGATACTGGGCACGTACATATTCGTGTCCCGCCTGGGAGGAGACCTGACTGCCGCATGGGGCTGCATGATAGCCCACAACGTGTGCCTGGGTATAATGCTGAGCATTAAATATTTACGGGGCAGATGGAGACCCGGAACAAACGCGGAGACGAATGCGTCATAAGTAGGACAACCCTACAGGAGGAATGATATGAAAAAACTCATTAGTCTGATTATCGCTGTGTGCCTGTGCCTTTCCGCCGTAGCTTTGGCGGACGGCGCCATGGGCGATCTTTACGACAAGGCGGTGCATCTGGCGTTTGATACCACCAACGTCACGCTCACCGCGGAAGCGGAATTCAAATTTGACGGCGAGTGGTTCAAGACCATGCACGCTTCCTACAAGCAGGACGGTTACCGTTCCTACTTAAGCTACATGCTGGACAGCCCGACCCGGGAAGGCGGCGTGTATACGGGCGGCTACACGGTATTCGGCGAGGGCAGCGTGGCGTATGCAAACGAAACCTATCAGGGCAACTATTACTATGAGTCCGCCACGAAGCTGAGCGACAAGGTGCTTGTCCGCACCCCCAAGACCGATATGCTGCTGGGCGTGGGCAAACTGCTGGCGCTGAACGCAGAGGATTACGTGACCCAGGACGTGAGCGAAAAGGCGTATTCCTTCAAGGCGGGCGAGCTGAACGACGTGATCAGCTGCAGCGCTTACTACCTCATCATGGACTATGTGCGCGACAACTACTACATGGATATGTTCCATGAGTGGAATTATGACGCCAGCGGCGAAAAGTACACATCCGTGTACTACGAGGATTATCAGAAACTGGTAAGTCAGAGATATGCCCAGGTATACGGCGAAGAACTGCCCGAGAACCTCTACTACGACGAACTGGACGAGACCACCATGGGAAGATACGACGTAGTGCTCAAGATGATCGACCAGATGGAGACGGAGATCCGCAAGGGATACAGCGGCAAGGTCGTATACGTCAAAAACGACGGCTCCGCCCAGGTGTTCGATTCCTACGAGGAATACGCCGTGAGCATGGGCATCGTGGACATCGATTACGTAAACTACATCGCCTCGCTCAAGAGCTTTTACCTGCAGAACTACGGCGAAGAGCTTACCGACGAGATGATAAGCGTTATCTCCTTCACTTCTTCCGAGAAGCTCTGGAACGCGTATCTGGAACTGGGGAATGAAATGGACGCGTATTATGGCCTTATGGCCCGCGCCGAAGACCCCAAGGCCATCTACGCCGTGGTGCGTGAAGACGGCACCGTAAAGACGTATCAGACTCAGCTGGGCCAGAACCAGACCGTTACCCGCGACGTCATGGCCAACATCAGCTTCGCGCATCTTAAGTCCCTCGATTCCAAGGTAATACTGGACGACGACGGCAATCTGAGCCGCTTTGAGGGCACCGCGGAGATCACTGTGGAGTACACCGACCTGAGCACCCACAGCCTGGAAATCACCTTTGTGCTCGAAGCGAAGGATTACGGCACGACCAGCGTGCCCAAGACGTTCGTGCCCGAGGAATACGGCCTTCAGAGCTACGAGGAGTATGTGGCGTCCCTGGAGAGCGAGATCGAAGAAGAGGACTATGACAAGCTGGAGGAGTTCCTCAAAAACGCGCCTCAGACCGTCAGTTTCATGGGCCAGACTTTTGAGACCAAGATAGAATACTACGGCGGCGAAGGCTGATAAACAAAAACCGTTTATATGCGCGCCGGGCGCGGTCATGTGACCGCGCCCGATGTTTTTGATTTGGATCGGTCAGCTTTTATTCTCAGCCGTGCAGGAATATCAGGTTGGAAGTGTCGTGGTTCCTGACCTCGAAGGGTTTTACGGATAAAGACAGGTGTATGCCTTTGTCGATGGTGGCAGAGAACACTTTTTCCATGTCGTTAAGGTGCGGCTGAGACATATTTATGCCTTTTAAGCCGGGAAGCGCCGTTAAACGTTCGATAAAGTGGTCGCCTTTGCCGCAGAAATGCACTATGCCGCCGTATTCATTGAGCAGTCTGCCGTCGTAGGGAGCGATGAATTCGCTGTAGAACTTTGGTGAAAGGTTCATGGCGCTGTCATCCCTCACCACGAAGCTGCCGCCCTCTACATACCTGAAAAAATTGCTGCGGCCCCTGTTCTCCGGGAAAAGCGCCAGCCAGTTGTCCATTTGCGCTTTGATGTACGCGGTTATCTTGTCAAGCAGCGAGTGGATCTCGTCCGGTATGTCGAACAGCGCAAGGAATATGTCACTGCCCCACAGCAGCTCGAGATTATCCATGGGACCCTGCAGGTCGGGCTGCTCAACGTGCACGAACCTGCCGATCTTTGGATAGCTGTCGGCGATCTGTCTGAACAGCCTGCCGACCCGGTAAACATGTTCGAAGTTTCCCGCGTACAGCCCGGGCAGGGGTTTATCTATAAGCTCCAGGCACTTTTCCTCGCCGAGCTTTTTAACGTTGGGCAGCGTGTTGCTCTCCCGCGGCATAACGAACAGTTCTGCCCCAAACGCGGACGCCACGTTGCCTACGCCGAAATTGCATCTGACTCTTAAGGGATAGCAGCTGTCGAGGCTCAGCCTTTGGTTCACGCTGGCGAATTCGCTCAGTAGCATTGATTCGTCGTCAGCGATGGCGTCGTTTATGTTTATTTTCGGCCAGTCCAGGCGGGAGGGGGAAGCCTTTCTGCCCCGGGGCCTGTCCTGACTGCCGGCTTCGTGGCGGCTCCACGCGGCAAGATATTTAAGTATCTCGTCCTCCGTGCGCTCGTCAATGCGGCTTTCAATGTCGTCCAGGTATGTTTTGAGAAGGTCGGTCATATAACGATATCCTCCGGATTGTAGCCTTTCGGGAGAGGCTCTTCGCTCAAAAATGGCAGACTGTCGTCTTCCAGAGCGGGCAGCAGCGCCTCAAACGGGATGCCGTCGAACTCGCTGCCGTAGGTGGAACGCCCGAACCAGCCGCCCTCCTTGGCGCTCTGGTTAAGGTCACGGGCGAACTTGGTGCGGTTGGAACAGTCGTGCACCAGTACGGGCCAGTTTTCCTCGCAGGCGGTCTTCATGAGTTTAAGACTGAGCTCCCGGCTGAAGATGGGGGAAAGGTAGCCGTGGCGGTACATGTACATGCTCTCGCCCAGGTAGTTCTGCACGTTGTTGGGATTAAGGTGCAGTTCCGCCAGGTTCATAAAGTCAGGCCCCGCGTCCAGGATCGCCTGTTTCTTCCTGCCGAACTCAGCGTAGAATTCCCGGGTCATGGGCGTTTCTATTCCCACCATCGGGATGTATTTTTTCGCTGTGCGTATGCTTTTGATGACCTTGTCGGAGCACCGGCTCGCACCCAGATTGAAACGCAGCTCGTTCAGCCCCGCGTCTCCCAGCGCCTTAAGCCGGTCTTCGGTCGCGTGGATGCCGTTGGTGTACAGGTGCTGGTACACGCCCGCCTTGGCGAGTTTTGCGATAATGGAATAATACTTTTCTATCTCCATGAACGGTTCCAGGTACACATACGCCACCCCGCTGGGCGTGTTTCCGGCGGACAGGAGCAGGTCGATATCTTCCTCCCGGTACTTGGTGCCTCCGATCTCCCACATGCCTTCGCCTATGGGAGGTATCTCGTCCAGCACGCCGTAGTCGTAGCAGAACGGGCAGGTGGCGTCACATTTGTTGGTCTTGCGTATGGCGCCAAGGCCCGTGCCGCACAGGCAGCTTACGCAGCCCTTCGGGAAGCGGGCGGGATCGCCGACGTATTTCGTGCGCCCGTTAAGGGTTTTGAGCCCGGGTATCTCTTCTTCCAAAAGCGAGAATCTGTGCTCCACCGCGCTTTCCAGCTGATACAGGACGCTGTAGGCGATCTCGGTCTGCCGCGGGGACAGCTCTTCTCCCTGCTGCTGCAATTCGGCGAAAAACCTGAACCAGATGAGCGCGTCCATTTTAGAAATCAGCATAATACCACCTCGAAAATATGATATCCGAAAAATGTGACGATACGGTTTAGAAAGTATGAAGGATTGGACCCCGGGCATACAAATATAGTTCTTGCAATAATCGCCCGGATAGGATATAATAACCCTGCAAACACAGTTTGAACGGAGGGGTTTTATGTACGAACCCAAAGAATTGGCTCTTGAGATCGCCCGCGTGCTGGACAGCAAGAAGGCGGAAAACATAACCATACTAAAAGTTGATCAGCTCACCAGTATCACGGATTATTTCGTTATCTGCTCCGGCCGCAGCGCTCAGGCGGTGCATACGCTGTACGAAGAGGTGTCCGACCGTCTGGCGGAGCAGGGCATAGCCTTCAGAAGGAACGACGGCGTAAGGGAGAGCCGCTGGATAGTGTTGGACTACTCAAGCGTCATCGTGCACATCTTCCACCCGGAGGAGAGGGAACACTACAACATCGAGCGCCTGTGGGCTGACGGGACGAATCAGGTGGAATTCGTTCCCGAAAAGAAAGCTGAATAAATCAAATAAAACAAAAAAACGCGGACGTTTCACAGAAGCGTCCGCGTTTTAATGTGTCAGTTTTTTGCCGGGGGATGCGGCGGAGCCATTCGCCCTGGCGGATGCCGGCACGCGCTTGGGCACGATTGTGCTCGGCTTACGCGCGGGAGAGGGAGATGAAGCGGCGGAATTGTGCCCTTTGGGGCGCACGAGTTCATCGTTCACTATCATGCGCTTTTTGGCGAACCACCACCAGTGGGGTTTCCAGCGGGCAACGTAGACCAGCAGGTTGATAAGCGTACCTATCAGCAGCGCCAGCACCAGCAGACCTTTCCAATGGCTGAGTATCAGGCTGATAAGGCCGCCGGAAGAACCTTCGCCCGTAATAAAACTGATTATGCCGTTCACGATGTACTGAAACCAGTCCAGCACCCCGTGAAACGCGTCCGACAGCCAGCCAAGCGGCCCTAAACTGCTGCTCATGGAGCCACCTCCCGCGCCGGGCTGACGATCACGCTTAAGTACGTCTCGGAAGCTTCGACGCGCTCGTCCACCACGCCGTTTACGAGCACCTGCACGGGCACGCTGCATTCCCCGGGCTGATCGGCAGTTACCATGGCTCTGAGCGTGAGTGCGGAGGGCTCGATGGCGGCGATCTGGCTGTACAGGCCGGTCAAAGTGATGTCTGCCTGATCGGGGGCAGAGCTCACATACAGGCCGTCCGCGAGGCCGGACTCGTCCAGGCTCACCGGAATGGAAACGTACTGGTGGGACACGGTCTTTTCGCTTACGCTCACGTTCATATACACGCTTTTGGCGGAAACATATCTGAACTCGTCAAGTTCGGAGAAGCTCAGTGTAGCGTTGAACGAGGAGGATATCTCGCCCAGATCCGGGATGTCCAAAGGCAGGTAATCCAAAGCGTCTATCAGCTCTGCGGAACCGGCTACCGTGATCTGGCTGGGCTGGAAGGACACGGAATCTATCTGGTAACCTTCCTTCAGCTTGAGCTGGTCGGTATCCACGGTGACGTTCAGCGCCTTTTTTGGATACACTTCCAGCACCACGTAGCAGGTGTTGGACGAGCGGGTGAGCAAAGTGGTGGGCAGTGCGTTCTCATCCGCGTCCAGCAGATGGGTGACGGCGGATTTGCGTATGACGGTGCCGCGCCCGGAAGTGTCTACCACCGCTTTCACGCTTTTGACCTGGCCTACCAGGGAAGCGGGACCGGACACGGTTATCTGCTGGGGATTGAGGTTAGCGGATGACTCGCCGTACCAGTATTTGTCGCTGTCCTCGCCCACGAATTCGGGTTCAATGGACAGCACGCGGGAGTCCAGGTTCTCAATGGTGACGGATATGGTGGAGGGATTGATCTTGGACACGGTGCCGTAAGTGGTGGTGGCCACAAGGGGCACATCGTAGGTGCCGGGAGAGCGTATGCCGGTATAATCCGGGGTCACTCGGATGTTCCGGGCGGCCAGCAGGGAATACTGGCTCTGGGGCACGACCACGCTCACGTCTATGGAACTCTGGTACGCGGCGAATATGTCCGTGGACGCCGCCAGGGTATAGGCGCTCAGCGTATTCGCGCCTGACGGAGTGACGGACACGTTTTCGATAAGTTTCGTGCGGGTCAGCGAGGGTGTGGAGGAGATTATGTATGTCCACAGCACCAGCGCCAGCAGCAGGCTCAGAAGCTTCAGCCACAGGCGTCTTGTGAGTATGCCCCAGACGGCTCTGGCTATGCCCGGCAGGGCGGCTTTTCCGCGGGCAATATACTCTTTCATTTGCCCGCCTCCCCGCCCGAAGGCTTGAGCAGACGGACGGAACGGCCGAGTTTGCCCTCGAACAGTTCGGTAAGTATGCCCGTCAGCGTTTTCTGGTCTATATACCTGTTGAGCCTGCCCTCACGTGCGGCGGAGATGACGCCGGTCTCCTCGCTAACTACCAGGGCCACGGCGTCGCTGGTCTCGGTGATGCCTATGGCGGCGCGGTGGCGGGTGCCCAGCTCTTTGGATATATCGGGATCGTTTGAGAGCTGCAGTATGCACGCGGCGGCGAGTATGCGCCCGTCGCGGATTATCATGGCGCCGTCGTGCAGGGGAGTGTTGGGCTCGAATATGTTCTCTATCAGCGGCGCGGTGATGTCGGCGTTGATCATGGTGCCGGTGTCGGCGAACTCACGCAGGCCGGTCTTGCGCTCAACGACTATAAGCGCGCCTATGCGCTTTTTGGACATGTCCGTCATGGCAGTCACGATCTCGGACACGATCTGGGAGGTATTGGCTGAGGAAGAGTGTGAACCGGAGCCCGACGAGATAAAGCTGCTGCGCCCCAGCTGCTCCAGCGCCTTTCTGAGCTCGGGCTGAAACAGTATGACCAGCACCACGACGCCGGTGTTGAGCACCTGCTGAAGCATCCATGAAACGACGTTCAACTGTAAAACATTGGTGAGCCAGGCGAACAGAAGCAGCACCGCCACGCCTTTTATGACCGCGCTGGAACGGGTGCGGATGATCAGGCGTATGAGCGCGTATATAATAACGGCGGTAATGAAAATATCAAGGAAATTGCGCCAGTCAGGCTGTTGAAACAGGTTGGCGAACAGGGTTTTGACGGCGTTTGCAATGCCGCTGAGCCAAGTCATAACCCATCACCGCCTTCCCTTTTACTACCGCTTTTTATTATACAACAAATAAGGGACATATTTATACCGCAACAATTATTTAACAATTCTGCATTATATCAGCAATAATTGGACGCAAAAGACCTGCCTTATGTTCCTTTGCGGACATAAGGCAGGCGCGAGAGGCTTACAGTATGTATCTGTGCAGATCGGAATTCGCGGTGGCGGTCTTGAGCTGTCCGCGGATGTAGTCGGGCGTTATAACGACTTTCGTTTCCGGCGCGTCGCCGCCGCCGGCGTTAAAGGCGATGTCGCTCAATATCGTTTCCATTACCGTGTGCAGCCGGCGGGCGCCTATGTTCTCGCTGCTTTCGTTGGCGTCGAAAGTATGCCTCGCGATAAGCTCCAGCGCCTCGTCCTCAAACTCCAGCTCAACTCCGTCAACTTTCAGCAGCGCCTTGTACTGATTTATGAGCGCGTTCTGGGGCTGGGTGAGGATGCGCTTGTAGTCGTCCACAGTCAGGGGCTTCAGATCGACACGCACGGGGAAACGGCCCTGCAGTTCGGGGATAAGGTCGCTCACCTTGCTCACGTGGAAAGCGCCTGCTGCGATAAACAGTATGTGATCCGTACGCACGGGCCCGTATTTGGTGTTTACGGTGCAGCCTTCCACGATGGGGAGGATGTCCCTCTGCACGCCTTCCCGGGACACGTCGGGGCCTGCCTTTGAGCCCTGGCCAGCCACCTTGTCGATCTCGTCTATGAACACGATGCCGTGCTGTTCCACCCGTGAGATGGCGTCGGAATACACCTTGTCCATGTCCACCAGGCTGTCCTCTTCCTCGGCGGTTAATATGCGCCGGGCTTCACGCACGGGCACTTTCCTGAGCTTGGTCTTTTTGGGCAGCATGCCGCCCATCATATCGCTTATGCTCATGTCCGTGCCGGGGATCTCGGCTTTGGGAGTGGTCTCTTCCACTTCGATCTCGACTATCTGGTTTTCCAGCTCGCCCGCCATGAGCCTGGCGCGCAGGTCTTCCCGCTTGGAAGACATTAGTTCTTTTTCTTCCGGGGTCTCCTCGGGTTCCCTTCGTGTGTTGCCCAGTATGATGTCTATGGGGTTAGACTTTTTCTTTACCGGATGCGCCATGAGCTCGACGATGCGGTTGTTGGCCGCCTGCACGGCCAGGTCCTTTATCTCATTCACCTGGCGGTCTTTTTCAAGGCGTATGCCCGCTTCCGTAAGGTCGCGGATTATGGAATCCACGTCCCGGCCCACATAGCCGACCTCGGTGAACTTGGTGGCTTCCACTTTTACGAAAGGCGCGTCCACCAGCTTGGCCAGGCGCCGGGCGATCTCGGTCTTGCCCACGCCGGTGGGGCCGACCATAAGTATGTTTTTGGGCGTTACTTCTTCCCTGACGCTTTCGGGCAGCTGCATGCGGCGATAACGGTTCCGGAGCGCCACGGCAACGGCTTTTTTGGCGTCATCCTGGCCGATGATGTATTTATCCAGTTCCTGAACTGTCTGTTTCGGTGTGAGCGTGTTCATCATATCACCTCGCAGATAATATGGTCATTGGTGTAGACGCAGATGGAGGAGGCAATCCTGAGCGCCTTTACGGCGATCTCCTGCGCGGAAAGCTCCGTGTTTTCCATCAGCGCCCGGGCGGCCGCAAGGGCGTAATTACCGCCGGATCCTATGGACAGCACGCCTTCATCCGGGGTGATCACTTCTCCCGTGCCGCTTATCAGCAGCAGTTCGTCTTTGTTTGCGGCGATCAGCAGCGCCTCAAGGTTGCGCGCTTCCCGGTTCATGCGCCAGCCCTGCGCCAGTTCCACCGCGGCCCTTTCCAGGTTTCCGGAATACTGGGTAAGGTTGTTCTCCAGCTTTTCGCACAGGGCGAAGGCGTCCGAGACCGTGCCCGCAAAGCCCACAAGCACCTGGCCGTTATATATCCTGCGCACTTTCTTGGCGGTATTCTTCATTACCACGTTTTCGCCCATGGTCACCTGGCCGTCGCCGGCGATAGCGGTCACGCCGTCGCGTTTGACCGCGCAGATGGTGGTGCCTCTGAATAAGTCCATTTTTTACCTCCCTTACAGGGCGTATTCCCGTTTGATCCTGTCTATTTCCCCGAGCGCTCTCGAACTTACGAGCTCATAGCGCTCTTTCTTGTTGCGTACCTTTTTTTCCAGAGGGGGCAGCAGCCCGAAGTTCGCGTTCATCGGCTGAAAATCCCCGGTGGGAGTGACCGTGTGGCGAGTAAGCGCACCCAGCAGCGTTTTATCCCCAAAATCGGGTTCGGGCTTTCCCTCCAGACACATTTCCAGCCCCAGCGCTGCCACGAGCCCCGACGCGGCGGACTCCATGTAGCCTTCCACGCCCGTCATCTGGCCCGCGAAGCGGAGCAGGGGGCGGCCCTTCACCTGATAGTTTATGCCCAAGACGTCCGGACTGTTCAGGTACGTGTTTTTGTGCATCACGCCGTATCTGGCGAATTCGGCGTGTTCCAGTCCGGGTATCATGCCGAATACCCGCTTCTGCTCACCGAATTTGAGCCGCGTCTGAAAACCCACCAGGTTATACAGGCTGCCGCTGGAGTTGTCGCGCCTTAGCTGTACCACGGCGTAGGGCATCCTGCCGGTGCGGGGGTCTGTGAGCCCCACGGGTTTGAGCGGCCCGTAAGCCAGCGTCTGCCTGCCCCTCTGCGCCAGTATCTCCACTGCTATGCAGCCTTCAAATACCAGTTTTTTGTCAAAGTCATGCACCTCAGCGGTCTCGGCGGAGACCAGCGCGTCGTAAAACGCGTTGTACTCGCTTTCGGTCATGGGGCAGTTAAGGTAGTCGTCGTCGCCCTTACCGTAGCGGGAGGCGGCGAAGATCCTGCTCATGTCCAGGCTTTCCAGCGTCACGATAGGCGCCTCGGCGTCGAAAAAGTGCATCTGCGAAAAGCCGGGCAGCGCCTTTATGCTGTCAGAAAGCGCTTCGTGTGTCAAAGGGCCGGTAGCGATCACGGCGGGCTCGGGCGGTATATCGTCCAGCCTTTCCCGCACGATTTCCACCAGCGGATGGGCGGTGAGCGCGTCGGTTATGTACGCGCTGAAAGCGTTCCTGTCCACCGCCAGCGCGCCGCCCGCGGGCAGCCTGGAAGCGTCGGCGGCTTTGAGTATAAGACTGCCGAAGCGCCGCATTTCCGCCTTGAGCAGCCCGGAAGCGTTGGAAAGGTAATCCGCCTTTAAGGAATTGGAGCATACGAGTTCCCCAAAACCCTCGGACTGATGGGCGGGGGAGAAGCACTTGGGCTTCATTTCCACCAGCCTGACCCTGCGCCCACGCTCAGCCAGCTGCCAGGCGGCTTCACTGCCCGCGAGACCGGCGCCTACGACGGTAACAAAATCATTCATCGCTGTCTTCGGACTTGACTTCCTCCCGGTAGCGGCAGCTCTCGTTCTGACATACCCGCGCGGCAGCGCCGCCCCGCAGGTACTTGAGCGTCATATAACCTCCGCACTTGGGGCAGGCCTCCTTTACGGGCATATCCCAGGAGACGAAATCGCAGGCGGGGTAATCCTCGCAGCCGTAAAACTTCCTGCCCTTTTTGTTTATTCTCTCTATCAGGCGCTTGCCGCACTTGGGACAGGGCGCGTCGATATATGTGAGCAGGGTCTGGGTATAGCGGCACTCGGGGAAACGGGGACACGCCAGGAATTTTCCGAAACGGCCCCGGCGGTACACCAGCATGGCGCCGCAATTGGGGCAGGGCACATCGCTGACTTCGGGGGCGATCTCCACCTTTTCCAGCTGTTTTTCGGCTTCCGAAAGCTCTTTCTCAAAGGGGTAGTAGAACCCGCCTATGACGTTCTGCCATTTCAGGCTGCCTTCGGCTATCTCGTCCAGCTGTGTTTCCATCTGGGCAGTGAATTCGGTGTCCACGATGTCGGGGAACGCCTTGCTCATTACGCTGGTGACGATCTTGCCCAGCTCCGTGGGGAACAGGCGTTTTTTCTCCCGCGCCACATAGCCCCTGCCAAGTATGGTGGATATGGTGGGAGCGTAGGTTGAGGGGCGGCCGATACCCTTGTCTTCCAGCGCCTTGACCAGCGATGCCTCGGTATAGCGGGCGGGAGGCTGGGTAAAGTGCTGCGACGGCGCGATCTCCAACGCCTGGCACGCGTCGGAAAGGTTCAGTTTCGGTATGCGCCCGGTCTTTTCGGTGCTCTCGTCGTCGGTGCCTTCTTCATACACCGCCGTGAAACCGGAAAAGCTCTTTTTCTGGCTGCTGTGGCGGAAGACGACGTCGCCGCACAGTATGTCCGCGGTCATGGTGTCGTAGGCGGCAGGCGTCATCTGGCAGGCCACGAAACGGTTGTAGATCAGCCGGTAAAGCTTATACTGGTCGCCGGTCAGAGACGCTTTGATAGCGTCCGGAGAGAGCGCGAGCACGCTGGGACGGATCGCCTCGTGGGCGTCCTGAGCGCCCTGGCGCGCCCTATATACGTTGGGCGCTTCGGGCAGGTATTCCGGCGGATAGTTGCCAGAGATGTAGTTCCTGACTTCTGCGATCGCATCGTCGGAGATGCGGGTGGAGTCGGTACGGATGTATGTCACAAGGCCTATCGCGCCTTCACCCTTGATCTCAACGCCTTCGTAGAGCTGCTGGGCGATCTGCATGGTCTTTGAGGCGGTGAAGTTGAGCTTGCGGCTGGCGTCCTGCTGCAGCGACGCGGTGGTGAACGGGGCGGAAGGGGATTTGAGCCTCGTGGACATCTTTATGTCGGAAACGGTGAAAGGCTTCCCGCTTACGAGGGAAACGATCTCCTCGGCTTCCTGCCGGGTCCTGAGTTCCTTCTTTTCGCCGTTTATGCCCCAGAACTGGGCGTCGAAACGGGTCTTTCCGCTCTGGAACGCGGCGTCTATCAGCCAGTATTCTTCGGGAATGAAAGCGTCTATCTCTTCCTCCCGTTCCACGACCAGCCGGGTGGCCACGCTCTGCACACGCCCCGCAGACAGGCCTTTTTTGACTTTGGCCCAGAGTATGGGGCTGATCTTGTAGCCCACCAGCCTGTCCAGCACGCGCCGTGCCTGCTGCGCGTCCACCAGCTCCAGATTGATGCTTCTGGGCGCTCCCAGCGCGGCTTTCACCGCTTTTTTCGTGATCTCGTTGAACTCCACCCGGCATGGGGAAGCAGGATCCATGCCCAAAAGTGAGCACAGGTGCCAGGAAATGGCTTCTCCTTCACGGTCAGGGTCGGTGGCCAGCAATATCTTTTTTGCGCCTTTGGCTTCCCGGCGTATGTCGGCGATCAGGTCGCCCCTGCCGCGGATAGTTATGTATTTGGGCTCGAAGTCTTTATCCACGTCCACGCCCAGCTGGCTTTTAGGCAGATCCCTCACGTGTCCCTGTGAGGCGATGACCCGGTAGTTTTTGCCCAGGTACCTGCCTATGGTGTGCGCCTTGGCGGGAGACTCGACTATAACGAGAGTGTAATTGCTCAAAACCTTACCTCCATCCTTACGCCGGACGGTACAGATTGCCCGGCAGCTTTATTATTATTGACCTAAGCTGCATGGTTGTCAAGCGGGAATTCAGCTGCGCCGGGGAAAATCCTGTTAAATGCGCGAGCTCTTCAAAGCTTTTCGCTTCTATTTTAAGTTGTTCGTATATGAGTTTTTCTTCCGCGTCCATGTCCGGCAGGGACTGCGCTTTGTGTTTTTTCGCGGGGCGCGCGCCCCAGCCCATGCCTTCAAGTATGTCCCAGGGGGAGAGTGCCGCGCCGGCTCCGTCCCGTATAAGGTGGTTGGGCCCTTCGGACAGGCTCTGGTAGATCGAGCCGGGCACCGCGAACACTTCCCTTGAGAACTCCAGGGCGAAGGAAGCGGTTATCATGGCACCGGAAGCCATGTCGCCCTCAACTATCAGCGCGCCCGCGCTCAGGCCTGCGATGATGCGGTTGCGGGCGGGAAAGGAGTAGCGGGATGGGCGCTCGCCCGGGGGCATCTCACTTATCAGCAGCCCGCCGGACATGATTATGCGCCGGGCGAGCTCCGCGTTCTCGGGAGGATAGACCATGTCGAGCCCGTTGCCAAGCACCGCTATGGTGCGGCCGCCCGCTTCCAGCGCCGCCAGATGCGCCTCGGTATCTATGCCCCTTGCCAGCCCGCTGACCACGGTAACGCCCTTCTGCGCCAGTTGGAAAGAAAACTCCTTCGCGGCCTTTTTGCCGTCGTAACTGGCGCGGCGGGTGCCGACTATGGCGAAGGTCTTTTCGTCCTCGATGGGGCCGTCGCCCTGTATGAACAGCACTCCGGGCGGGTCGGGTATGTTTTCAAGGGATGGGGGATAGCCTTCGCTGACCCTGGTGACGAAACGGATCTGTTTTTCGTCAAGCTTCCGTACCAGCTCGTCCGGGTCTGCTTCCAAGGCCTGTTTGAACGCAAGGAACATGTCCTCTTCGAACAGAGGCTTGAATTCATCGGGGCATTCCGTTATCTCGCTCAGATCGCCTGCCTGAGTGAGCAGATTGTAGAAGCGGCGCGGCGTCATGCCCTTCAGGCACCACAGTGTCAGCCACGCGGTCTCCTCGCGGGAATAAATCATTTACCGGCTCCCAAACGCTTTTCTTTCATTAAAACATTTTTGTAAGTTTTCGTCAAGGAAATTTTTTTGAAAAAAGGTATTGACAAAAGTGCCTTGGAGTGATAAACTATTCAAAGTCGCCGTAAGGTGATGCCTCGGGAGCATAGCTCAGTTGGGAGAGCACTTGCCTTACAAGCAAGGGGTCACAGGTTCGAGCCCTGTTGTTCCCAGACGCGGTCCGGTAGTTCAGTTGGTTAGAATGCCAGCCTGTCACGCTGGAGGTCGAGGGTTCGAGCCCCTTCCGGATCGTAATGTGCCTCGGTAGCTCAGTCGGTAGAGCAGGAGACTGAAAATCTCCGTGTCGGTGGTTCG
>JAEEGL017099739.1_pt1 | contig 24905 bp, 21 predicted proteins | sample 9134231 | NCBI WGS metagenome assembly JAEEGL01 (sample SAMN16246548, study PRJNA631951) | gut metagenome | biome: gut microbiome; feature: rumen; material: fiber-attached | host: Bos | place: Iran: Karaj | collected 2018-10
CATCGGCTCGTTGAGGTTGACGTGGAAGGTGTTGCAAATGTAGCCCGCGTTGAATGTGATGGCCGTAGAGGTGAAGGTCGAATAGCTCTGCTGATGTACGAAAACATGGTTCAGCAGCATGGAAGCGGCATCCTTGTTCTCGGTTTTGTAGTAATGCAGATGCGCGTTCTCGCCCAAATAAATCTCGGAAACGATATTCGAGAAGGAGGATTCCTTTTGGATGGAATCATCGCACTGGATGACAGAAAGTTCGGTGTTCTTTCCCATCACAATGAGGTGACGGTTGTTGACTAACAACGGATCAGCGGTGTTCATCAACGAGACAATCTGCATCGGCTTCTCAACCTTCACATTGTCAGGGATATAAATAAAAGCACCGTCGTTGAAAAGGGCTTCGTTGAGGGCCACCAAACCGTTTTCTTTCTCCAAATTGGCATGTGCCAACAGAGGCAGCACCAAGTCGGGATACTGACGGATGGCTGCGAACAGACTGCCTGTGATCACGCCTTGTTCGTCAACAGTAACTTCCTGCTTCTCAGAAATATACCAACCATTGCTGACGGGCAGTACCGTGGGGTGCAGATCCTGAACGCGGCACTGGAAATACTCCGCCAACGGGCGGTACGGATCGGGTTGCAGTTTTTGGATGTAGTCGGTTTTCACTTTCTTGTTCAGCACCGACTGTTGCCAGCCTTGCAAATGCTTGTCGGGCAACTCTTTCTGCAAGAAGAGGTCCATCGCTTTCCGACGGAGGTCGCGGATGGCCGCCTGCCCGCCGTCAGGATATTGCGCCTGGTTTTCGTTGAAAAGTCCCTGGATGAATTGTGTGAACGCTCTCATAACTTACCCTGTTCGTATTCTTCCTTAATCCAGTCGTAACCGCGCTCCTCCAGTTCGAGAGCCAGCTCTTTCGGGCCCGATTTCACGATTTTGCCATCAAAAAGCACATGCACCACATCGGGGACGATGTAGTCCAACAGTCTCTGGTAGTGGGTGATGACGATGATGGCCTTGTCTTCGCCGCGCAGGTGGTTGATGCCGTTGGCGACCACGCGGAGCGCGTCGATGTCGAGGCCGGAGTCGGTCTCGTCAAGGATAGCGAGGTAAGGGTCGAGAAGCGCCATTTGGAAGATCTCGTTGCGCTTTTTCTCGCCGCCGGAGAAGCCTTCGTTCACGGAGCGGTTGCTGAGCTTGTCGGTGAGCTCGACAACTTTCTGCTTTTCAGCCATCAGTTTGAGGAACTGGGCGCCATTCAGCGGGTCCAAGCCTCTGTATTTGCGCACCTCGTTGAGGGCGGTGCGCATGAAGTTGGCGATGCTCACGCCGGGAATCTCCACCGGATATTGGAATCCGATGAACACGCCTTCGCGGGCGCGGTCTTCGATGGACAAATCCAACAGATTTTTGCCTTTGAACCAGACATTTCCCTGCGTGACTTCGTAGCCGCTCTTGCCGGCAATGGCGGATGCCAATGTGCTTTTTCCGGTGCCGTTCGGGCCCATAATGGCGTGCACTTCCCCCGCTTTTACCTCCAAATTCACGCCTTTCAATATCTCTCTGTCCTTGATGGACACGTGTAAATCTTCAATCTTAAGCATATTCAAAAATTAGGGCGCAAAGGTACGATTTTTTTGAATGTAGAGACGCGCCATGGCACGTCTCTACGGGTACAAAAACGCAGATTTCAACAACAATCCATCAGGCGCGACAATGCACGTGGGCACACCTGCGAAGGGGAAATCGCGGCTGCCCGTTGCACCTGGAATCTGCATCATAACAGGAAAATCGGCTTGTTTATCAGATACATACAAGATGTTTTCCAGCAGGAAGAAATTGGGGTTTGGCATCTTGGCGTCGGTTATCGGGAATTCTTTGCCTGTGCGCACATCCACGCGATAGCATTGCAGCAATTGGACGTAATCGGAAGATTGTTTGTCCAGAATGTTTTGGATATCAGCATCGTAAAACTGGCGAATGATGTATGCGTACTGGCAACCCTGTTTTTTTGCCTCTTTGATAAGCAGTTGTTTGAGCTTTTTGTGTGAAACGGAGGTTTTATGCTCAAGGTCAAGTCGCGAAGCCCCTTTCGTGGCAAAACAACCCTCGTTGCAGATAGCTAACTGTTGGAAACCGTTGCTGTAAGGCGTTGATTTCGTGATGTTTCTATTGCCCATCAGAGCAATAAGTTCACCGTCACGGATAATCTCTGTTTCCTGAGTCTCTACGCCCTCGGCATCTGTTTTCTCATAGCGGGTAAACGCAGCTTTGTCAAAAACATCACCTGATTTGTTCGCGGTGATCGTAATCTTTTTTGAAGTGATAATTTTATCTAATTGGTTTTCAAAAGAATAGGATTTGCCCTTGCGGTTTGCATCCGATACCAAAGCAGATTTTCTTTGTGTCAGCAAGTTGGGCTTTCCTTCCAATAGTGCGGAAACCAGAAATTGTCCCACCGCCTCGCCTTCTATCAAAACGGGACCGGAAAAGCAGTCCGCCATGTTATTGCCAGAACGCTTTACTTCTCGCAAATGGGAAACCAATAGTTCTATTTCGTTCTGAACATATTTTGAAGAGAGGAGAGAGTCTGTGCCGGGGAGGAAAATTGTATTGCCGTCCATGTATTCCTCACCACTGCCTGTTTGCACCGCCCCGTATATCTGCATCCCTATAATGGAAACCGGACGAATATAGGTGGTTTTTTCGCTGTTCCAGAAGTAGGTGTTTCCCATCATAATATATATATTGACACCTGAATGGTTTATGAAATCGTGTTTGGCGAGTGAAACTGAGGTTTCGCGGGCGATAAGTTCCAACTCGTTCAAGGTTGGAAAATTGAATTGCTGTTCGTTAAAGGTTTGGCTGAATCTTGCCTTTGAACGCTCTCTAATTGGCTCATATTCTGGCTGTTGCGTGGTTGTCTTCTTGGTTTCCCAATTCATGACAGCTTTCAGATACTCCGCTTCTGTAGCTTTGCGAAAGTCTCGGACAAAAACTCCGTTATGATTGTCAATGGATAAAGTATAACCCTTTGGAAGCGCATCCGACTCATCAAATAGATTTTCATTGTTGGATAAATCACCGCCTAACAACACTTTAGGGGTTAAGTTCCGAACTTGTTTTTCATTAGAATAGAATAGACTTCCTTCGGAAGCTTCAAGAGTGAAAATCCTTGCGTCAGTCATCAGGTAATCTTGATAATAAGGCGCATTGATGTCCCCAACCGTCATTTCTTTAATGTCGGTGGTCCACTCCTCCTGAGCTGTTTTGAAAAACAGTTCAGACAAATTTTCTTTTGTGTCAGAAATTGTGGCAACGATTTGATTGACAATGCGTTTACTTACTTTTTTTGTCTCAGGGCACACAGCTGCATGTCTGAAAAGTAGCGCAGGGGCACAGCTGTGCGTGACTATCTCATCATTCAGGTTGTGACAAACGATGGAAACGCTTCCGGAAGTGCTACCTCCAGCAATCAGGTTCTTGAACCATTGTTGCGCACTGCCACTGATGACTACGTCACGTACGTCCTCATCGGGATGATTCCGGGCAAACACCTTATAACATACTGTAGGATAAATCGTTATAATTCCAATTGTGGTATCACAACGAATGTCGGCCTCTTCCACATACAACCCGAACTCTTTCTTCTGTTGACGCGCTTCTGCGAGAAGTTGCTCCTTTAACAGATTGTCATTCATCGGCTTACTGGTAGTAACAATTATGTTGGATTGTCTTGGTGATGGCATTTGTAGATTTCCTCGTGCATGTCCGTTCGAATAAGAAAAACCGGGTTGTTGCGTACGAGTGGAAGGCCGTTGCTCCAATATACCTTTTCCTATCAATGTAATACACTGACTATTAGTTCCTTCATCGTCAAATTGATAGCTTCCTCCCATGATGTGGCCGTCGTATTTCGTGATAGTTGGGTCACAGATGACGGAAAACTCTTCCGGAAGCACTTTCCCTCTCATCAAATCGGGTTGGATTTTTTCCGCTTCGTGTCCGAACAGATGATGCGCCAGTACGGAAGCCGCCTTTTCAGAGAGAAGAACGGGAACATTGACCATTTCATAATCCATCACACCGTCTGAAAAATAATCAGAGGCATGAAGTATGTTAGATAGCCGAATTTCCATATTCTGTATCTCTCTTTGCAACACATCTGCATCGGGAAGTTGTTCGGGAAAACTGGCAAAATACTGTTTTTCAATATGTTCCAAAGTGCTTTTGGAAGAAATTCCCTCTGTTTTCAATGTCAGTAAGGTTGAACAGTGGTTTTCAACTACATTTCTGTTTTCGCTGTTGACCAAATATTTACGAGTCGTCTGGAAAACAAGATTGGCAGATATTTCGGTGAATTCCGGAGACAATGTGACATCCTTTGTACAATGGCGAAGAATTTGGGCAATGTTATCCTCATCCCAATAATAGTCAAGTATTGGCGGGTCATAATATTGGTCGAAATCAAGAGTCAAATAAGCGTAGGTCTCGTCATCATCTTGATGAAATATTATTGCATTTGCTTGATTTTCAATAAATTGTATAACCGCCTCATTGTACGCCCGATTTGTTTCACTCGTTATAATTTTTTTGATCAAGATGGTGTCTCCATCCAAAGGCAGCGCAATTTGTCTGACCTTTTTGTTGTTTTGATGGGATAAGTAGTGAAAATTATCGGTTTGAGGGTTTCCGACACGAATTTCAATGGTCAATAAGACCGATTTTGAAGTTGAATTGTCATAAATATACCCGAAATTGGCGCTTGCCCGATGTTCAGTCGTTTCATTCACCCGGTAGGCCATGAAATAAACGGGGTAATTCGTATGTTGCAGCGAGTCAAAATGCTGTTTCATCGAATGTTGGAGAACCAGCAGCATTTCATCGTCCTCAGGTGAAGTTTGCGCCTTAGCAGCCATACAGCCAGCCAAAAGCAGAGTACAGCAGACGAATGAAAGAATCCAGTCTTTTGAGGAGAAACGCATTCGATAAAAGACGATGAAGAGCGATGAAGGTTATCTGAAGATAGTACCTTCGCGGTCGGGGCTCACGGACACAATGGATATTTTAGTATTGGTTTTGTCTTCAATAAATTGGATATAATCCGTGAACGTTTTCGGAAGTTCTTCGTACGTTTTGCATTTGGAAATGTCCGATTTCCAGCCAGGCAGAGTAGTATAGACAGGTTCGATTTCCACATCGGTGGCGGAAGGCATCCGGTCGGTGAGTTCACCGTTCACACGGTAGGCGGTGCAGACCTTGATTTCGTCCAGTTTGGAAAGTACATCGGCTTTGGTGAGGGCGATGTCCGTCACGCCGTTAATCATCAGCGCATATTGGAGCGCTACCAAATCAAGCCAACCGCAACGTCTTGGTCTTCCTGTAGTTGCACCATATTCGTTACCTTCCTTGCGGAGAAATTCGCCGATTTCGTCGAAGAGTTCTGTCGGGAATGGTCCGCTGCCCACGCGGGTGCAGTAGGCTTTCACGATACCGAAAACCCGACCGGCGAAGTGCGGGGCAAGTCCGAGTCCGGTGAATGCGCCTGCGGCGATGGTGTTGGAGGATGTCACAAACGGGTATGCGCCGAACTCAAGATCCAGCAGCGTGCCTTGCGCACCTTCCGCAAGAACTGTTTTTTCTTCGGTAAGATATTGGTAAACAACGTATTCGCTATCAATGAATTTGAATTTCCGAATCGTGTCCAACGATTTGCGCCATTGGGTGTCCAACTCGGAAAGTTTCGCGGCATAGTCGAAATGATAGTTTTGCAGAATTTCGATATGTTCCTCGATGTTTTTTCGGTATTTGGCCTCAAAATCAGGGGATTCGAGGTCACACACGCGTAACCCTGTGCGGGCGGTCTTGTCCGTATAGGTCGGTCCGATGCCTTTCAGCGTGGAGCCGATCTTCATATTGCCTTTATGAGACTCCTGCGCGGCATCCAACAGTTTGTGGGTAGGCAGAATGAGGTGCGCCTTGCGGGAGATATAGAGGTTGTCGGTAGGTGTCAACCCCATGTTTATCAGTGCATTGATTTCTTCTTCAAAGATGATAGGGTCGATAACCACGCCATTGCCTATGATATTGACCTTCTCTTTGTGGAAGATGCCGGAAGGGATGATGTGCAACACATGCCGTATTCCGTTGAATTCCAAGGAGTGTCCGGCATTGGGACCACCTTGGAAACGGGCAATCACATCATATTTGGGCGTGAGAACGTCCACTATTTTTCCTTTTCCTTCATCGCCCCATTGCAGGCCGAGCAGAATGTCCATTTTCATATTCTCGTTTTTTGAAAAACGGGGCAAAGATACGATTTTTTGGGAAACGGATTGTTATCGGTCAAGATACAAATCCACCAACCCTTCGGGCGTGGTGACGTACAGGGTTTTGTTTTCCCTGTCAACTTTGGTAACAAACTGCTGAGAGGCGGGAATGAGGATTTCGGTTCCGTCATGGTCAACTTGCATCAACGGATTGTTGGTGAGTTCCATGAACTCCTTGCAGGTCCCGATTTCGCCCAAGCGGTCGTCAATGACTTTAAATCCAATCACTTCGTGGAAATAGAAACGGTTGCCGGTGAGTTTCGGCAGGCTGCTAAGTGGCAAATACATATCCGTCTGCACAAATTCGCGCACGTTGTTTATGTCCACGTCCTGCAGTTTGACGACAAACTGGTTGTTGCCGCGATATTGCAGTTTCTCAATCATATAGGGGAGCATTTCCCCCTCGGTTTCGATGAACACGGCCTCAAGGTTGAGGTAGCGTTCGCAGTCATCGACATCAAAAAAGGCACACAACTCGCCTTTCAGTCCGAAAGGTTTTGTTAGTGTGCCTAAATAGTAGAAGTTTTTGTCTGCCATAATCAGGCGGAAAAAAACTATTCAGTAGCCGGTTGTTCGGCTTCAGCGGCGGGAGCTTCTTCAGCAGCGGCCTCGGCGGCAGCAGCTTCAGCAGCTTCTTGAGCAGCCTTTGCCTGAGCAGCGGCGATTTCAGCAGCCTTTGCGGCCACTTTTGCGGAAATGGCTTCTTTCACTTTCGTTTCAGCAGCGAGACGCTCTTTCACGACTTTGCGCTTGGCTTCTCTCTCGGCATTTTCAACGTCTTTCAGTTTGGAGTTTTTCTCCTGCTTCCAAGCATCGAATCTGCGTTGAGCCTCGGTCTCACTGAAAGCGCCCTTGGCCACACCGCCTTTGAGGTGTTTCATCATGTAAACACCTTCACGTTTGAGAATCGCACGGGCCGTGTCAGAAGGAGTGGCGCCCACTTCCAACCAATACAAGGCTCTGTCGAAATTGATGTTGAGAGTTGCAGGATTGGTCAGCGGGTTGTAGGTGCCCAGATCTTCGATAAAACGTCCGTCACGTGGTGCTCGACCATCCGCAATTACAAGGTGGTAAAAAGGTTGGTTCTTCTTACCGCGTCTTTGTAATCTGATTCTTGTTGCCATAAATACGTTTTTTTAAGGGTTAAAAAATTCGGCGGCAAAAATACAAAATTTTTCTATTCCAGCTTTATCAAATCTTCTCCAAGTGCGACAGATATTTTTGCCAGTGTCCGAAGCGTGAAATTGTGCGTTCCACTGACCCATCGAGATATTTCAGCCTCTGTTTTACCAATTTGGGAAGCCCATTCCTTATGGGTGATGTTTCGCTCATTCAATACTTTCTCTATCTTGTCAGCAATCGCGAACGACCAATCCACCTCCTTTTTGACATCGTCAGGAATTTCGTTCAGTTCATCCTGAAAAATTTTGATCGGATTCATATTGAGAATACTTGATTATTAATACCTTCTATCGACGTTTCTGTCACATATATCAACCCTCTGTCAACACCCATTTTAATAATTCCATCAAACTTCTGCAAATCCATAACATATCCAGACAATTCTTCACTCTCTTCGTAGGTTCTTGTATTTTTCAAGCCGCCATTTCCAATGATTAATATCTGATCCGATATACGTAAGCAATAAAGACGTAACTTTCCAGAATCCACAGGTATGGCACACACACGGTCATTCATCTTTCCTTCAGGCCTGAAATATCTTTCCCAAGCTCCGTTTTTTGCCACTTTTGAAAGTGCATAAATGATAATTTGATAGTCTCTTTTCAGTTGGGCATTATCCTTAAATTTCTTGACAAATTTTTCAAATTCAGAGAGTTGATCTCCTATAAAATGAAGTGTGTACATGGTTACCACACCTTCACTGTTTACCTTTTGAATTTCTATTGTTTTCATACTTTTAACGTTGCAAAAATAGTATTTTTATTCAAATATTTACATATATGCTAATTTTTTCATGCCCTAATCCTTTCATCCATCCCGAAACATCACATACACGGGCAGATGGTCGGCGAAGCCGCCGATGTAGCGAGGGCCGAGGAAAGTGCGGTAGTTCTTTTTCCCGCCATATTTTTCATCGTCCACCAACAGGAAATCCGCGTCGAAGATATGCGCCCCGCCGATCTGATGCACGCCGGAACTGTCTGTCAGCCAAGCATCGGACACGACAAACTGGTCCAGGCAACCCCAAAAGTCCTCGTGCTTGTGGGACCCGTGCAGACTTTGTCGCGCAAAAGCAAGCATCAGGTTGTAGAGAGTGTCTCTCGGAAGGCGCGTGCCGAACTCTTTCACCCGAAGATAATCGTGCATACTCTCATCGGTGGGATAATCGTTGAAGTCGCCGGTAATCAGGATTTTGGCATGAGGATTCTCTGCCATCAGCGAGTCCACGCAGTGCCGCACCACAGTGGCGTAGTGGTTGCGTTTGGGCACAGTGGCGGCGTACCCGCCGTATCGCGAAGTCCAGTGGTTCACCAGCACATGCAGTGAGTCGCCTGATGGGAACCGCACCACAGCATAGAGGATGTCGCGGTTGCGAGCAAATGTGTCGAACGGGAAGACCACGGGGATTTTCCGGCTCCGCAGAATCCTCACGCAGCTGTCTCGGTAAAGCAGTGCCACATCCACGCCGCGGCGGTCAGGCGAGTCATAATGGACGAACCTGTACCGGTATTTCCGCAGCGGCGAGTTGTAGCATAAATCTTTCAGCACTTTTTCGTTCTCGATTTCCGCTAATCCGACAAGCCACGGCGGGTCACCCATTCCCGCCGCCACAATCACCTTCCCAATCATCGCAATCTTCCGATAATACTTCTTATAAGTCCAGTGATAGCTGCCTGTCGGAGTGAAATCGTCATCTGCCTTCAGACTGTCATCCGATGGGTGAAACAGATTCTCGACATTGTAGAACATTATTCTGTGCAAGGTGTCTGCCGACTGTGACCAGCCACACACACACCATAATAAGCCGCATATCAAAAAACACTTCCGTTTCATTTTGTCTTCATTTTGTTGCGACAAAAATACAACAAAAAACCACTTTTGTCAAGTGGTTTTTAAAGTTTTTTTTAATATGCTAATAACAAAACAGTTATATTTAAAAAATTACAATTTTTGGATTTGGTTTTAACTAATTATTATTAAAAAACAAAGCACTTTTGGGATGATTTTAGATAATTTTCCGCAAAAATCCCGCAAAACAGAATCAAATCCCCAAAATCAGCTGAAAAACTGTCGCACGCGGTTAAACACGCTTTTATCGTTCTTGCCTGGTTTCGGCACGAAATTTTCGTGGGTGCTCAGCTGCTCCAGCATAGCCTTTTCCTCTCGTGTCAGGGACTTCGGAGTCCAAACGTTGACGTTGACGATGAGGTCGCCAACAATGCGTGAGTTGACCTGTGGTAATCCTTTCCCCTGCAGACGCAAGATTTGTCCGCTCTGCGTGCCAGGGGCTATTTTGATTTTAGCCTTGCCTGTGAGTGTGGGAATCTCCACTGAGGCGCCGAGAGCCGCCTGTGGAACACTTATATAATAATTAAGGTACAAATTGTTGCCGTCGCGTTCAAACACATCGTGATCGGCCACCTCAAAAACAACAAGCAAGTCGCCGTTGACACCACCGCGCTGCGCGGCATGTCCCTTCTGCGGCACCGTCATCTGCATCCCGTTATCGACACCTGCCGGAATATTGATAGTGATGATTTCCTCACCTGACACTGTGCCGTTGCCATGACAGTGCGGACAAGGATCCTTGATGACTTCGCCTGTACCGCCGCATTTCGGACAGACAGATGCTTGCTGTATAATACCGAACATACTGCGCTGCTGACGTACCACCTGGCCGCTGCCATGACAGTCAGGGCAAGTTGTGACGCTATTTGGGTCCTTTGCACCCGTGCCATTGCAATGCGGGCAAACCACTTGTTTGTTGATCTTGACCTTCTTCTCAATAGGTGCGGCCACCTCTTCCAAGTTCAGCTTCACCTTGATGCGGATATCACCGCCTTTGCGCACGCGTCGTTGCTGGCCGCCACCTCCGAAACCACTAAATCCACTGAAGCCGCTAAATCCGCCACCAAATCCACCGCCGAAAATATCGGCAAAATGACTGAAAATGTCGTTGAAGTTCATGCCGGAAAAATCGCTGGCCTCGGCGCCCATTCCAGCATGACCGAACTGGTCATAACGCGCCTTCTTGTCAGGGTTACTCAACACATCATACGCCTCTGCAGCCTCCTTGAACTTCTCCTCGGCCTCCTTGTCACCAGGATTGCGGTCAGGATGGTACTGCATAGCCTTTTTCCGGTAGGCCTTTTTTATCTCATCCGCTGAAGCGTCTTTCGAAACACCCAGCACCTCATAGTAATCTCTCTTTTCCATTCAGAATCTCCTTTCTTACTGACCCACAACAACTTTCGCGTAGCGGATAACTTTATCTTTCAACTTGTAGCCCTTTTCCGTCACATCAATAACCTTGCCTTTATCCTCTTCTTTTTGCGCCGGAAAATGGGTGACTGCTTCGTGGAAATCTGTATTGAACTCTTCACCTTTAGCTTGGATCTCTTCCACATCAAAACGTTTCATCATCTGAAGCAACTTGTTATAAATCAGGTTAAAGCCTTCTTTGATGGAGTCTATGTTGTCAGCTTTTTCATTGGCAGCTATGGCACGTTCAAAATCGTCGATGACGGGCAACAGATTCACAAGCACCTTTTCGGAAGCAGTGGCTATCAAATCAAGCTTTTCTTTGCTGACACGCTTCTTGTAGTTGTCAAATTCGGAAAAAAGACGCAGGAAACGATCATTGAGTTCTGCCTTCTCGGCTTTTAATTTCTCAATTTCCGCCTCCTTTTCCTGCAATTTCGATTTTTCTTTGTCTTTCTTTCTTGAAAAAATATTTCTCCTGTTTTTGTCAGTGTTCTCTTCTTTATCCGCCAAATTGTCAGTATTTTCCTGAACATTTTCGTTCATTACAGGTTCTTGAACATTTTGTTCCAGATCCTTATTCTCTTGATTTTCTTCCATAATATGTTTAATTTTCAATTACTTACAAACACAAATAAACTGCGGTGCCGAACATTTTATTCGAACCGCCCGAATCGTATAGCAAAAAATTTGCCAAAATTGCCACTATTTGAAGAAATGGCGTTCACTGCTGTGACAACCCGCCTCCATGAAAGAGATGTATTCCAAAAAGATCTCATCTGGGTTTTGTGGGAAAGTGATGCCAAACAAGGTGGCAAGTTGCGCTAATTGTTGAAGATTGTTGTATTCCAAAATATTTTTCATTTCGGTAACATACTGATGCGGAACCTTCGCTGTGTCCGTATAAGTGCCGGAAATCTCTTCAGGCAGATTTGCAGGCAGAATCACATCATAAATGTTCGCATTTTCGGGAAAGCAAGCGGTCTGCAACATAGCGAAATCCGCATTATCGACTTGATCAACAATATCTTGCGGCAACTCCACATTCAACACGTTCCACAGCAGTACATTGCGGAAACCACAACGGTCAAGCGTGGCAGCCACATCGATTGGAACCGCACAGACTGGCGACTTCCACTCCACAGCCATTTTCTCCTGCTGTTTTGCCGTTATCTTATGTCCACCGGGTGCGATATGCGAGAACATGCCCATATCGAACAAACCCTGGCTGTTTAGTTCGCCCTTGATGGTCAGGAATCCGGCCGCCGGTTTAGACTGCACATCCAACAGCATACACATATTTTCCAATTCGTGGTACGCAGCTTCCGTCAGCCAACGCTCCCAGACGATAAACGCAGGAGCCTGAATCGCGATTAAACCCTCAACAAACAATTGTATATCAGTATTTTGGAGGTTATTTCTGCGCAATAAATCCTCATAATCATCCGCCATCAGCGACTGCTTATAGGCACTATAATTCTTCCCCAATACATCAACATAAATGCCTTTCTCCAAATGATGCTGAATCAAATAGAAATTGACACTGCGGAAAAAAGCGTAATAATCAGTAACATTAATTGTATCAGGTGTGTTAAACCAATAACGAGGGGTGTCGGGACAGTGCTTCAGAACCTCGAAAACAGCTTTTAACGTTTCAGGGGTTTGTAGAGACGCGCCATGGCACGTCTCTACAGCATTCGGGAAAATGCAATAGAATTTGTCCGACTGGAACATCTCGGCGAACGGTAGAATGTCGTTCTTGTCGGCAAAAAAATCCGTGCCGCGACGATAATAGTCGTACGAGCCCAACGCATTGGTATTCAACGCGGTGCGGGCAATCTTTTGCAACAAATAGAGTGTTTCGTTGGAGTAACTGCCGGAAGTCAGCACCAACGTGCTATTAGCTTCCGACTTTTGTAGTTTTTGGAAAATATGCTGAAAAGCCTCGTTGAACGAGGTTTCCTCCAATCGCCCGTTTTTTTTGATATATGGTTTTGTGATTCGTTGATTCATCGCTAATCGTAATATTCATTCATAGGGCTCACTGCGTTCACCATAGGCTAACATGCGTCGGGCTTGCAGCACTTTTGGAAAGAGTTATCGTTCATTCATTGTGAGTCGGTGGAACAACTGCTCCATGCCCAGCGCGTCGAGATCCTCTGCGGTTTTCAGTCCGACCTTTTCGGCCAGAAGATGAAGGTCTTTAGTCAGGGTGTCGGCCACCAATTCGCCTTTGTTGATGATGACAACGTGGTCGCACATTGCCTGCACCTCCTGCATGATGTGGGTAGAGAGCAGCACCGTGCGATTCTTCCCGTATGAGCGTATAAGTTCACGTATTTCAATTAGTTGGTTAGGATCAAGACCTGTGGTCGGTTCATCGAGAATCAACACTTCGGGGTTGTGAATCAGAGCTTGCGCGATACCGACACGCTGTTTGTATCCTCGCGACAATGCCCCGATTTTCTTGTGTTGTTCAGGGGTGAGACCAGTGCGTTCAATGACCTCATCAACACTCTTCTTCTTGTCCTTCAGATGGAAGACACCAGCCACAAATTCCAGAAACTCACGCACATACATGTCGTAATAGAGCGGATTTGCCTCCGAAAGGTAGCCGACAATCTGCCGGAGTTTCAAGGAATCCTTCCAAATATCAAGACCGCAGACAGTGACATCGCCCTCCGTGGGGGGAATCAGGCCGGTGATAATTTTCATCATAGTGGTCTTTCCGGCTCCGTTCGGTCCTAAAAAACCAACGATTTCGCCTTTTTTTGCTTCAAAGCTGACCTTGTTGAGAGCATACTGTTCCCCGAAAACCTTAGAAACGTTGTTGACAATTATTGACATGTTCTTTTTTCAAATTATGGCGCAAAAGTACAAATTTTTAGGTTAAGAGCGAACCACAGGAATTAAGTTCCACTCGCTCTCTGCATTTGTGGTTCCTTATGTCACGCTGTGCTGAAAGCAAGCTTTGTGGAACACGTTTCTTCCTGTTTTAATCCAACGATTAGTATTCGTAATAGCGGGTAAAATATGTTTCACCATTCATCGTAGCCGCTACTTTTATGGGATAGTTTCCTTCGTATTCATAGGAATAGTTTGTGAATACGCGGTCATATTCCACCCCGTTATTTTTGTAAACATAGTCGGCGGTCAGCACGTTGCCTAAACTTGAATAGGTGAATTGTTCATCTTCCCAAACACCAATAACATAGTCCATCCATAACGTATGCCAGCCTTTCAACGGATTGATTTTATCGTCGTATGTGAACGAAGCCTCCGTAATGTCTTCCGGATCCCCTTCGACGTAGGCGGTAATATGGCTGACATTTTTGCCGTCCCACGTCAGTTCCATGATGAGTTTTTCGCTTTTTTTATGTTGGGAATGCATTTTGCGTACTGCTTTTTCAAAAACTTCATAACCTTGAGGAATTAATCCCTCCAATGGATTAAGATTTCTTTCATGGTCTCTTTTACCAACTTCGATTCCCGTCCATTCAATTTTAGACAGTTTGTTTTTGTCATAATATAGCGCAAACGACTCCTCCAGCTCATCAAACCAATAATAGTTAATGGTTTTAATATGGCCATTCTCATAAACAAAGGCAAGATAATCGCCATCCTCATAAAGTATTGTGATGCGGTTTTTGTTGTCGTAGAAATATTCGTCTGTGTACCAAATTTCTTCACCGCTGTAATAATCAATTTTGGAGAGCAACTTACCATTCCAGCTCCACATCTGATCCAGTACTTTCTCTCCACCATTGTCCAAATAAACCTTCTGAATTTTCTTTTTCGGATTATACTTCCCGTCGTTCTCCTTTTCGCAGGAAGTGAGCGCGACGCACAATACAGCACAAAAAACGAATAATATTAATTTTTTCATAAGGCTACAAATTAAAAAAACGATTCTTTTATATGACGCAAAAAAACGAAAAGGTTACAAAATTATTATAGGGAAAGATTAACAAGGAAAGAAAATGCGATGTGCGGTGGTTGTAAAGACGCAATGCATTGCATCTCTACAGCGTTTTCAACCATTTGTTCGCCTTGCCGCCTTTGGCACGGACAATGCGCATGGAGGTATGGGTATGTCCGTCAATTTCGTTGCGGTGAATCTGGAAACAATATTTTCCAACGGGCGCTTTGGCGAGTTTGGCGTTAATTTCTTTCAAATCCTGGCTCTTACGCTTGGAATCTTTGATTTTGACCTCTTTTTTTGATTTGATCACCCACACTTCAGTCGGGGTGGACGAAATGTGGTAGTTCAGTTCCTCTTTGACAGGCAGGGTGAATCCGAAGCGGTGTGGTTGCCTCAATTGTACATTTCGTAACCCTTCAGAAAGCGCATCCTTTAAATCATTGTCGATAATCGGCTTGCCCACAATGGATTGCGTCAAAACACCATTTGTGTCCAAAGAGAAAACAAAAGTGATGTCCGATTCGATGGAATTTCCGGTTTGAGCGGCCTTCTGATTCAGCAACTGATAAAGGTGACTATCCAAAGCTTTGAACTCGTCGGGGAAAATTTGCCGATACTGGAGAACTGCGTTGCGACCTTTATTCGGGAATTGGGCTATGGAATCCATCTTTTGGATAAAATTTGCAGGAAGCCCGTGGTTTTTCCAATCGTTTGCCAACATTTCCGTCTTATTCTGAACTTGCCGGAACAATTCGCGGGCGGAAACATAGTCGCCTTTCTCGTTCAGGGAGTCCACGCGGGTGAGGTTTTGGCTGAGATCGGCCGTCTGGGCAATCACTTTCGACCGAGCCTTCATCGTATCTATGCGCGGAATATTCAAATGCTCGTATTCAGCGTATGCGAGTGCGTCAGAATAGTATTTGTCCGCACTTTCCATTTCCTGCATCTGTTCCAATTCCCGCGCCTGATCCAACAGATGAAAGTACATGGCATAGCAGTCCATGAGAACGATTTTCTGCTTTATTTGATTCTGTATATTCTTGTGCTGGCGGGTGGCGCGGGCATCCTCGTAAGCTTCCACATAATAGGTTCTGGCAACATCATACAGGCCGTTGTTCACCAAAACCTCAGCATCCTCATATTTCTGCCTGAATTTGCCGGCTTTCTTCTGTGCTGAAAGCGACAGACACAAACTCATCACTAACAAAAAGATAACACACCCATTGAATCTTTGCATATCCTCTTTCCTTAATATATTGTAAAAGGTTCGTATTGGCGGCAAGATTTAAAAAAGCACTTTCCTGAACTTTTCCATCACCCCCTCCTCGGAATACTTCTCCAAAAACATTTGTCGTGAATACGCATTGAAACGCGGACGAGGATTCTTCTCAAATTCTTTGATGCGGGCGATAAATTCCTCTGCCGTGTTGCATTTGCCGCCCACCTTGTCGTAGTCCACATCGTAGCCGACAAACGCCTCATCCGTGGCGATGATGTTCTTGCCGTACATCAAGCTCTCGCAAGTTTTTACTTTCATACCGCTGCCCTTGAATATGGGCAGAATCATAATGTCCGCCTCCTCAAAGTAGGGCAACAAATCCAGTGCGTCGCTGATCACCTCAATGTCTTTCAATGCCGGTTCTTCCGCTTTCAGGCGCGCCATACCCTTGCCTACCACCCGCATCCGAATATTCACGAGAGGCAGCACGTTTTTCACAAACCAGACAATGCCTTCGTTGTTGGGCGGGAAGTAGGCTCCCAGAAAAAGGCATAACGGTTGTGACGTGGTCATTTCCTGGGAATAGCTGTCTTTCAGATATTTGTCTTTGAAAGCCATCGGAATCAGCACATCCGCTTTTTTCCCGTAACGGGCGAACAATTCGCTGTCGTCACGCGAGTTTAGTGCAATTGTCTTGTCGGAAAATTGGCAAGCATAGCGGTCATTGTGGTCAATGCATCTTAACAGGATGCTTTTGCCGGGTTTGTTTCCCAATTTTGCCTCAAAGTAGGGCACTTCAACATTGTGGAAGAAAGAAATCACCTTTCCCCGATAGTTTGCCTGCTTTAATTTCTTTGCTATAATACCAAAAACGCTGCGGTCAATGAAAACCACATCGTATGCCCGTGCAAGACCGACAATCTCCTTCACACGTTTGGGCGTCAGTCCGAAATAGTAGTTGAACGGGAAATAAAACACTCCTTTGACATAATCCAAAACCGATTTCTTACGATTTTCATCATGGACATAATACGTCGTGATATTGCCCTCCCCCACTAACTGCGACAGCACATTGTGATTTTTCTGGCTGCACTGCTCACCGCCTTCGAAGATATTCTTGGATTTCTTGTATCGGATAAAGAGGATCCTCATAGTACGATATTTACATTTTTTGGGGCTTCCTATAATACAGGACCAGACTTCCCGCCACTAACAAGACAAACAGAATCCCGCATACCAGATTCAGTTTGATTAACTTATACAGTTTCGGGGCTTCGCACTTAAACTCAATGGTATGTTCACCAGCGGGAATCACCATAGCACGCAGGATGTAGTTGGCACGGAAATAGTCGGCCGGTTTGCCGTCGATGTAGGCGCGCCAGTCGGGGGCGTAATAGACCTCAGAGAAAACCGCCAACTGGTCTTTGGAGGTCTTGGTCTTATACACCACATAATCCGGATTGTAGGGTTTCTGGTGCTCCATCGCGATGACGGAGTTGCTGTCGCGCTCCAAGTTCTTGCCCTGCACCATGTCCGCAAAACGCTTGTCGATGACGGCTGTGTCCGCCGGGTTCAATTCATTGAGCGCCAGAATTTCCTCGTTCGGATCTTCCACCAGCTGATACGCATCTACAAACCAGGCGTTGCCCAATGCATCGGGATTGTGCTGCACCTGCGCCTGCCCGCCTTGCCCTGGCACCACCACATAACGGGCATTCAGCATGTTAAGCACATTGGGATTGATATGACGGGAGAGATAGAAATCAATAATGTCTTGATACCTGCGCAACTTGGCTGCATGGTAACCGCCAATCTGATGGTGGAATGCGGACGGGTAGGAATCGTTGAAAGTGTTCACCGACAAGTCGAATACACGGTAATCCTCGTCCTTATACTGGGCGGCATACTGGTCCAGCATCTGGTCAGTCTGAGAGGGTTTCAGTTTGAGACGTTTCTCTGAAGCGAAGTTGGAATCATTCAGGTAGCGACGGTCAACGCCCCACAGGTCGAACAGTACCAAACAGGTCAAAATGCCGATAATAATGCCCGATTGTTTTATCTTTTGGTTGATATAGAGCCACACCACCACAGAGGACAACAGAATCAGGATCAGCGACCGCCAGGAGTCTGCCATGAAGAGCGCTTTACGGTCTTTCACCAGCACATCCTTAATCATATCCCATTGGTTGCCATATTGTGCGGCCATTTGCACATCACTGGCGCCAGAAAAGGCCATGTTGCCAGAAAAGGCCATCATCAACAAGATTATGCCTGCCGTGATGCCAGTAGAAATATACAGTCCAAGATTCAGCTTTTTCTTGTCAACCGGATTCTCTTTGTCGAAAATCGCTTTTAAGGCTAACACAGCCATGATAACCATGGTCACATTGGCAATGACCAAACTCATGGATGGTGTACGGAATTTGTTGTAAAAAGGGAGATTGTTGAACAGAAATTCGTTGAATCCCATGAAATTCTTACCCCAAGACATAAGAATGGCGAGGATCGTGGCGATAAGCAGCCACCAGCGTTCGGGACCTTTCACTACGAACAAACCCAATACAAACAGGAATATGATGATAGCGCCGAAATAGACTGGACCGGAGGTAAAAGGCTGGTCACCCCAGTAGAGAGGCGCTTGTTTCTGACGGAAGTTCTTGTAAAATTCGGAGTCTGTGCCGACCGTTTCACCAGAGCCGCCACCATACGCACCGGGTACAAGAAGCGTGTAAGTCTCCCCTCTGCCATAGCTCCAATTATAGGCGTAGTCGATGTCCAAACCATCAGAGGCGGCTATGGACTTGGGTTCGCCGTCCTTGTACAAGTCATCGGGGTTGACGGTGATTTCCGAACCGCCACGCATAGTGTATTTGGCATACTCCTGGTTCATGAACAGGCTGCTGGCATTGCACGCCACGGCAAACACGGCACCGACAAGCAATATTCCGACACCGGCCAAAAACGACTTGAACCATTTGTCTTTCAAGGCGTATATGAGATAAACCAACCCTAAAATGACACCGACAATCATTGTGTAATAGGTAATCTGGATGTGGTTGTAGGCGATTTGCACTCCCAGTGCCACAGAAAACAGGATGCCTCCCCACAGGTAATTCCGTTTAAAGGTCAGCAGCATCCCACCCAATATGGGTGCCATCATCGCCAAGGCGTATGCCTTTGTCAGGTGCCCAGCCTCAACGATGATGATATTGTAGCTGCCAAGTCCAAACGCCAAAGCGCCTAACAGACTAAGCCACGGGTTTAGTCCCATCGCCAATAGGCAAACGTAAAAGCCTATCAAATAGAGGAAAAGAACGCCAACGTCAGTGGAAAGACCTAAAAAATTTAGATTCAGGAATTTCTTAATTCCGGTGTAAAGTACATGTCCATTCACTCCAAGAGTGATTTGGTATCCAGGCATTCCACTGAACATGGAGCTGTTCCAGATGGTGTGCTCGCCCGTCTTTTCGTGGAAGTCGATCTGTTCTTTGGCCATGGCCTGCCACTTCAAAGTATCACCCTGCTGGATGACTTTTCCGTCAAATGTCGGAGCCATATAGACGGCAGCTATCATGAAAAAGAAAAGGATAATGCCACAATGGGTCAGTGTTTTCTTAAGAATCGGTTTCATATTTTCAGTTTAATTATTCTCAAAAATTTAAGGCCGCAAAAGTACGAAAAATAATTGTCTTTGCTCCCTTAATGAATATGGTTTTCTTTCCACTCCAGCCATTTCTTCCGTGAGCTGCGAGCAAATGCGAAAATATTTCTTCCCAAGGAAAATTTCGAAAGGAAAATGGTGAACTTCAGGTATAATCGCTCAAACACAAAAGAGTCTTCAGACAAGGCTTCCAAAAACAATTGTGCCGTCTGGTGAGATATCCGGCTGTCATAATTATAGATAAGAACACTGCAAAAACCCCTTAAATACTTTTTCGCCTCCCATCCCTTGTCATCGACAGTAAAGTGATTGGCAATTTCTTCATACACTTTTTCCAGATGTCGCGCTCTTTCCTTATCGCTTGTCCCTGTCATAATGGATTGAGGACGAATGTAGTACACAAGGGTAACATCCGGAATGATGTAAAGGTGGCAGAGAAATTGTACCGTCATGAAACTCCAAATCATGTCTTCCCACATGACTCCTTCTTTAAAATAAAGCCGATTTTGATGTAGGAAATCTTTTCTGATCAACTTATTCCATGCATGCCCATCATAACCTCCACCCTGCTTGTAAAGTTTCCATACTTTTTCCCTCGAATTATAATCTCCGTGCAAAAAGAACGTCCGACGTTGCTTTACCGAAGACTGTGAATGGAGCTGGGTATAGATTTCATAATTGCCAAGCACCATTTGAATGGAGGGGTCTCTTCTTATGGGTTCTACCATTTTTATTATACAATCCGGCTTTAGTTCGTCATCGCTGTCCAGATAGAAAATATAATTACCCGTAGCCGCATCCGTACCTGTATTTCTGGCCGCAGACAGGCCACGATTCCGCTCGTGATGGAGGATAACGAATTTGATGGGACCATCATAGCTGGCAATCAGCTGCTTACATTTGGTTATACTGTCATCAGGCGTAACATCATCCACAATAATGCATTCGATGTTGTTGTATGTCTGGTTTATCACCGATTTTATACAGCGTTCGATATATGCAGAAACCGCATATACGGGAATGATAATGGAAACTGTTAGTGACAATTGCATTTTCACATTCTAATATGCCAAAGCCCGCAAAAATACTCTTTTTTTGAATATTGTAGAAGATTTCAATGGTTTTGATTCATCTTGTGGAGAAGATGGTTTTTCAAATAACGTTCAAAGGTTGCTGTAGCGTAATAAATTTTGTGTACCTTTGCGCCTTAAAATTCACGGTTTATGAAAATCATCATTCTCGGAACAGCATATCCCTACCGCGGAGGCCTTTCCGCTTTCAACGAGCGCCTTGCCTACGAATTCCAAAGTCAAGGGCACGAAGTGGAAATTTACACGTTCACCCACCAGTATCCGAACTTTCTTTTCCCAGGGAAAACCCAATACAGCACCGAGCCCGCGCCGGAAAATCTCAAGATTGTACGCAAAGTCCACTCCTACAACCCGTTTAACTGGTTCAAGGTGGGACGTGAAATCGCCCGCAAGAAACCCGACCTGATGATCACCAAGTTCTGGCTGCCTTTCATGGCACCCTGCTTCGGTACTATCGCACGGATCGTCCGCCGCAACAAGCACACCCAATTGGTTTCCATCCTCGACAACGTCATCCCGCACGAGCATCGCATCGGCGACAAGATGTTCGTCCGCTACTTCATCCGTCCCACCGACGGTTTCGTGGCAATGTCGAAGTCGGTGCTGGCCGACCTGCGGCTGTTCACGGCTGACAAACCCGCTGTTTTCAGCCCGCACCCGCTCTATGACCATTACGGTGAACGGCTTCCCCGCGAGACCGCCTTGTCGATGCTGAATCTCAACCCCGACAACCGCTATGTGCTCTTTTTCGGATTCATCCGGGGGTACAAAGGGCTGGATCTGCTGTTGGAAGCCTTCGCGGACAACCGGCTGAAAGAGGACGGCGTGAAACTGATTGTGGCGGGCGAGTTTTACGGCGACCCGGAACCTTACCTCAAGCAAATCAAGGATTTACAGATTGAAGACCGTGTTGTTCTCTGCACCGATTTCATCCCTGACAGCGAGGTGAACCGCTACTTCAGCGCGGCCGATATCGTGGCGCAGCCCTACAAGACCGCCACGCAGAGCGGTGTCACCCAAATTGCCTTCCACTTCGAGAAACCGATGCTGGTGACCAATGTCGGTGGCCTTCCCGAAATCGTTCCCAATGGCAAAATCGGTTACGTGACCGAGCCTGATTCAAAACAGATTGCCGATGCACTCTGCAAATTCTTTGAAGAACATCACCAAGAGAAATTTGAAAAGAATATTGTAGAAGAAAAGCAGAAATATGCATGGTCAACCTTCACGGATGCCATTGGCAGCGTGCTCAAAAAGTAGAAACACAAATTGTTTTTCTACAGGGAAATGTTTTCAACGTAGAGACGTTTCATGAAACGTCTCTACAAGAAATACCATCTGCTTGAGCTATTCGTAATTTATGTATATTTGCGGATATGATTTTATACCGAAATGTTTTCGTATAAATCTGATATATAGTAAAATACAAAAATATAACCGCAATATTACGATATGATAATTCGCAGTAAAGTCCCCCTTCGATTGGGTCTCGCCGGCGGCGGCACGGACGTTTCGCCGTTTTCCGACATTTACGGCGGCGCCATCCTTAACGCCACGGTGAACATGTACGCCTATACTACGCTGGAACCGTTGGACAACGGCCAAATCGTGTTTGAAAATCCTGCCAAAGAAGAGTTGGGAGAAACGCTACAGGCAACGGAGAATTTAACGCCGGAAGGATATTTCATCCTTCATAAAGGGGTCTATAACCGCATCGTCAAACAGTTCACGCACAAGCCGTTATCCTTCAAAATGAGTACGTTTGTGGATGCGCCTCCCGGCTCCGGACTGGGCACATCTTCCACTCTGGTCGTCTCCATTCTTGGTGCGTTCGTTGAATGGCTGAAACTGCCGTTGGGCGAATACGACATCGCGAAATTAGCCTACGAAATCGAACGTATAGACCTGCAAATGGCCGGCGGCAAACAGGATCAGTACGCTGCGACTTTCGGCGGATTCAACTACATGGAATTTATCGGCGATAATGTGATTGTCAACCCGTTGCGCATCCGCCAACGCTATTTGGACGAGCTGGCACACAATCTTGTGCTCTACCATACGGCCACCAGTCACGTTTCCGCGAAAATCATCGAGGAGCAACAGAAAAATGTCCAGGCGAAGAGACAGAAATCCATTGATGCGATGTTAGCCCTGAAAGAGCAAGCTTTCCACATGAAAGAGGTGCTGCTGAAAGGCGACCTGGACGCCATCGGACAGATTCTGGACGAAGGCTGGAAGTATAAGAAGCAGATGGCCGACAGCGTCTCCAATGCCTTCATCGACGAGGTCTATGAGGCGGCTATCTCGGCAGGAGCCACCGGCGGCAAGATTTCTGGCGCAGGCGGCGGCGGCTTCATGTTCTTCTACTGCCCTTCCAACGCACGCTACAAAGTCATCGACCGCCTAGCGGAGTTCGGTGGCCAGTCGAAACGCTACGAATTTGTCACCGAAGGCTTGAAAACGTGGACGATGAACGATGAGACGATGAGACGATGAAAAGATGAAACGATGAGTGTTGAAATTAAAGAAGCAATTATTTTGGCTGGCGGGTTCGGCACGCGGCTGCAAGGCGTGGTCAAGGACCTGCCCAAGCCGATGGCACCCGTCAACGGTCGGCCGTTTTTAACATACATCTTAGATTATCTGATTGATTATGAATACCAAAGAGTTGTTTTATCGGTGGGCTACCTACATGAGAAAATTGTGGATTATTTCGGAGAGAAATACAAAACCCTGGAGATTGACTATGCCGTGGAGGAAGAACCGTTAGGCACCGGCGGCGGCATTCTCTTCGCAATGTCCAAATGCACAACGGACAACGTGTTGGTTATCAATGGCGACACGATGTTCAAGGTGGATTTGACGACTTTTGAACGTTTCCATCAAGAAAAAAACGGTTTGCTGTCCATTGTGCTCCGCGAAGTGGAGGATGTTGCCCGCTACGGGAGCGTTTCTGTTGGGGATAACGGCATAATCACGCTGTTTTCCGAGAAGCAGGCCTCATCGGGCAGCGGCTTCATCAACGGCGGGGTTTATCTTATCAACAGAAAAATCTTTGAAAAATATCCCCAGCCGAAGAAATTTTCCTTCGAGAAAGACCTTATGACCAAATACTATACGCAAGAATGCTTTTACGCCATGCCCTCCGACGGCTACTTTATCGACATCGGCATCCCCGAAGATTATGCCCGGGCGCAGCAGGAATTGTGAGTTTTTTCATATCAAATTATAATATACACGAACGAAATGGATAGTAGAGACGTTTCATGAAACGTCTCTACATTTTCCGAAGTAATAAACCAAAATGAACCAAAGAATACCCCAATCCATTGAACAATCCATCGCCGTGAAACAGGCGATTTTTAATAACCCCGGGTTTCTCGACCACATCCAACAAGCTGCGGAGTTGATTACCGAATCACTGCGGGGCGGTGGCAAAATCCACTTCTGCGGCAATGGTGGCAGCGCGGCAGACGCCCAGCACCTCGCCGCCGAGCTCTCCGGCCGCTTCTACTTCGATCGGCCGCCGCTCAACGCCGAGGCCCTCCACTGCAACACCTCCTACCTCACCGCTGTGGGCAACGACTACGGCTACGACCTCATCTTCTCGCGACTTCTGCGCGGCACCGCCAAAGCCGGAGATGTCATCGTGGGCATCTCCACATCGGGCAACTCCAAGAATATCCTCAATGCCTTCGAGGTGGCCAAAGAGATGGGCGTGAAAATCATCGCCATGACCGGCGAAACCGGCGGCGCAATGAAAGACTACGCCGACATTCTGCTGAATGTGCCCTCCAAGGACACCCCTCGCATTCAGGAAAGCCACATCATGCTCGGGCACATCATCTGCGAACTCGTCGAAACAGAACTATTCGGATAATGTACGTTGTAGAGACGCAAAATTTTACGTCTCTACGCAACCTGAAACTTGAAACTTGAAACTAACATGCGTACCTTCTTATACATCATACGAACCATCAACGTACTCAAAACCCTCTGGTTCAATTTCAAGGTGTTTCCTTTCGCGGTGGCGAAGAAATTGCCGGTTTGGTTGTACGGGAAGGTGACGTTCCGCAGTCTGGCGGGGAAAATCGTCATCAATGGGCCGATCAGCTCCGGGATGATTCGGATCGGGAAGAACGACCATTACGTGGACACCGCCATCCAGCAGTGCATCTGGAACGTGCGCGGCACCCTCATTTTCAATGGTCCAGCCATTTTCGGTCACGGCTCCTACGTGGTGATC
>JAEEGL013140589.1_pt1 | contig 24903 bp, 20 predicted proteins | sample 9134231 | NCBI WGS metagenome assembly JAEEGL01 (sample SAMN16246548, study PRJNA631951) | gut metagenome | biome: gut microbiome; feature: rumen; material: fiber-attached | host: Bos | place: Iran: Karaj | collected 2018-10
CATCTCCTGTGAAAGAAATCATCCGGATGCGCCGCGGCGCGTCCGGCGGAAGAAAGGGAAGAAAGAACGATGAAGATTGCCATACCGTACAAAGACGGCGAAGTGTTCGGACACTTCGGTCATTCGGAACAATTCAAGGTCTATGAAATAGAGAACGGGGAGATCCTGTCCTCCGAGATCATCGGGACGGACGGAAACGGACACGAGGCGCTTGCAGGACTGCTCGCGGAGAAAGGTGTCGGCGCGCTGATCTGCGGCGGGATCGGCCGCGGGGCCGAGCAGGCGCTGACCGAAAGCGGCATCGCGCTGTTTTCCGGCGTATCCGGAGACGCGGACGAAGCTGTTCACGCGTTCCTTCGCGGAGAACTCGGACCTGCCGGCGCGAACTGCGACCATCATGAAGAGGAGCATGCCTGCGGAGAAGGCAGCTGCGGCGAAAGCTGCGGCGCGGGCGGATGCGGAGGCTGTTCCGGATGCCATCCGGCGCCTCAGATCACCGGAAAAAACGCCGGAAAGAAATGCAAAACGCACTACAGGGGAACGTTCAACGACGGAACGCAGTTCGATTCGTCCTACGACCGGGGAGAGCCGCTGGAATTCGTCTGCGGAGCCGGTATGATGATCCGGGGTTTTGACACGGCAGTCGCGGATATGGAAGTCGGAGAGATCAGAAATGTTCACCTTACACCGGATGAAGCGTACGGGGAGAAGGATCCGCTTCTCGTCTTCACCGTACCGATCAGCAACATGCCGGGATCCGAGGAGCTGTCGGAAGGCGAGCAGGTCTATCTCAGAAACACCTATGGTCAGCCGTTCCCGGCGAGAGTGCTCGAAAAGACCGCGCTTACGATCACGTTCGACGCGAATCACGAGATGGCGGGGAAGGAACTGAACTTTACGATCGAGCTCATTGAGGTCAGCGAAGCGTAACAATCGCCGTAAACTCATCAGAAAAGGAACCTGATATGACACATGAGGAAATGCGGAGAAGCAACCGTGAGGTCTTCTGGAACACGCAGAGCATTCTGAAAAGCGGTTTCTACTATAAAGACGGGAAACAGATCGTCCTGAAACTGTCCCCGGAGCGTATGCGTGCCCTGGAAATCTACCTTCCGGAAGACGTGGATTCGATCCGGAATAAAACGGATTTCCCGCATATAAAGAGCGGAAAGCGCTGCGCATACGGCTGCTTTGACAGGGACTCTTTTGAGATGGCGGTCGAGCGTATCCGCGGAGGAAAACACCGTTGCCTGAAGAATATCCTCGTGCTGAACTTTGCAAATCCTGTCAACCCCGGCGGCGGGGTACAGAAGGGATCCAAGGCGCAGGAGGAGGACCTCTGCAGAAGAAGCTCTCTCTCGGAGTCGCTGTTTTCCGAAAAGGCGCAGCGGTACTATACATATAATAAAAGTCTGAACACCTATATGGGCTCGGACGCAATGATCCTTACGCCGGAAGTGGAGATCATCAAGGACAGCGCAAACGCACCCATGGATCAGACCGAGATCGTCGCCGTGCTCACCTGCGCGGCTCCAATGCTCAAACTCGGCATTGAGGGACTTACGGAGGAGCAGTATAAAGACATGATCCTGCACCGGATCGAGGGAATGCTGAAAGTCGCTGCGTATTTCGGTTACCGGGAGCTCGTGCTTGGCGCATTCGGATGCGGTGCGTTCGGGAACGATGCTCGTATCATTTCGGATCTTTTCTACAGGGCGTTCCGCGAGTTTGATTTTGACGGCATGAAGGAGAACGACTGCTTTGACCGCGTAGATTTCGCCGTGCTTGATTCGGGCGGATACAACTACCAGCAGTTCATGCGAAATTTCGGAAACTTTTACCGTGAGGAGCGGAACGAGGAAAAACAGAAGCGTGAGGAAAAACACAACAGGCGCGAGCCGTACCGGGACGCTGTCCGAGGCTGCCTGATCGGCGGAGCCGCGGGTGACGCGCTTGGCTATACGGTTGAATTCCAGCAGGAAAACAGTATATTTGCTGAATATGGGAAGGATGGAATCACAGAATATGATCTCAATCCAACGACTGGCAAAGCGCGAATATCGGACGATACGCAGATGACGATGTTCACTGCAAACGGACTTCTGTTCTGGGAGACGAGATGGCGCATGCATGGCGCCGGAGCAAAACCGAGAAATTATGTCGAAACGGCATATCTCGACTGGCTGACGACACAGGAAGTTTCTTTCGACATCTTCAGTCAGTTTCCCAGGGAAGACTATGCTTCCGGTATCTCATGGCTTTTGGACATTTCCGAACTGTTCAGCCAGCGGGCGCCTGGCAGCACATGTCTTGATACCTTGAAAGCAGCGCGTCGCAGCCGGTATCCGGAGGAAGACTACATACGGCATCCGAGGAACAGAAGCAAGGGCTGCGGCGGCATCATGCGTGTTGCGCCGGTGGCTCTCAGGCTTCAGCCTTCCATAAAGCTCCCGATCCGCAGAGTCGACTGGGAAGCTGCTCAGATCGCGGCGGTGACGCACGGTCATCCACTGGGTTATATGCCTGCAGCGACGCTGACACATATCTTAAGCCGCATCGTTTTTCCGGGAGGAGAGCGGATGCCGCTCCGTGAGATCGTGCTGGAAGCGAGGGATGAAACAAAACGGCTGTTTGAGCGTTTTGATCACATCGATGAGCTTGTCAGGCTCATCGACCTTGCGGTGGAGCTCTCAGAAAACGGTGAGGACGACCTTGTCAATATCCACCGGCTCGGGGAAGGTTGGGTCGCGGAAGAAACACTCGCGATCGCGGTCTACTGCGCACTGAAGTATCAGGACGACTTCTCCAGGGGAATCATTGCCTCAGTCAACCACAAGGGCGACAGCGATTCGACAGGAGCGGTCACGGGAAACATCCTCGGTGCCTGGCTTGGGCTCAAGGGGATCGATGAAAAGTGGAAAAAGGATCTGGAACTGTACGATACGATCCTTGAGATCGCGGACGATCTGACATTCGGCTGCGAGATGAGCGAAATGGATGCGTACCGGGATCCCGCCTGGACAAGCAAATATATCGAAGGAAGGGCTTATAAAAAACCGGTCAAGACTGTGTTTTTCTGGAAAATGGACGAGCCGGACGGATGCTTTTCCAACTGGTATCCATCTCCATTCGTTCTGGACGGCGAGCAATTTGCAAATGTCGAGCAGTACATGATGGCGGAGAAGGCGAAACTTTTTGGCGATATGGGTATGTACCATCTGATCAGAAGTACCGAGAGCCCCGCAGAGTGCAAGCAGCTCGGTCGCCGCGTAAAGGGGTTCGATTCCACGGAATGGGACGCGGCAAAATACCGCGTGATGAAGGCCGGAAACCTCGAAAAGTACCGGCAGAACCCGAAACTTTTGAAGAAACTTCTTGAAACAGAGGATGCGGTCCTTGCTGAGGCGAGTCCGAAAGACAGGATCTGGGGCATCGGACTGGAAGCGGACGAAGCGGCAACGGTCGATCCGAAGGACTGGCCCGGACAGAACCTTCTGGGAAAAGTGCTCATGGAAGTGCGGAAAGAACTCCGGTAACAGACAAAGAGAAAGGATATCAGATGCCGGAAAGAGCGACAGACAGCCGGATGGCGGATAGTACGCGCAACAGAAGCCCCGTCTTCGTTTACGGAACCCTGATGCGGGGGCAGAGCGCGCATGCATATCTGTCCGATGCAGAATATGCCGGAGAATACCGGCTGCCGGGGTACGCGATGTATGATCTCGGGAGGTATCCCGGGATCGTTCCGAAACCCGGGCAGACGGTATACGGCGAGGTATATCGCGTCAGTGACCGCATGCTCAGGGAAATGGACCGGTATGAAGGCGAAGGAAGCCTGTATCACAGGGTCCGGGTAAATGCAGAGAATGAATCCGGAACGGTTTCCGTATATGTGTATGTGTATGCAAAAAAGACAGGAAGCAGACTCATCCCTGACGGGAGATGGAACAGACGCTGAGTGTTTCTGACACATATTCAACGGCCAGGCTTCCGTCCATGAAAAAAGACTGGGAAAAACTCCCCCGCTTATGCAGAGTTCCCTGCGAAAACGGGGGAGTTTCCAGTTTGTTATGACCGGCAGCCCGCTCTGAATGATGGCATGATATTGCTTTTTCGTTCAGTCTGTAACCGTAAAATAGAGCGGAGAGACACAGATTCCGTTTTTCTGCGCGTACCGATATCCCTCGGTATCCGGGAAAGCGAAGATCGTGAACTGCTTTTCCGCGCGAAACCCCTTGCCAACAAGAAAAGCAGTATCCTCAATTTCTTTCAGGTAAGGCGGCAGTTCGATCATTTTCAGTGCGTCAGTGAACAGAAAAGCGCTTTTTTCGATTTTCTGCAGCGTATGCGGCAGACGGACATATTTCAGCGCCCGGTTACAGTAGAATGCGCTGTCCGAAATGATCTCGGTTCCAAAGGGAACATCTATCATCTCAAGATCAAGAGCCGGCGGACAGCAGACGACCCGGCACTCGTTCCGGTCATACAGAACGCCTTCCAAAACGGCGTAATAATTGCTCTTCCCGGAAAGGGAAAGTTCTCTCAACGCTTCACTGGCCTGGAAGACTCCTCTTCCCATGGAGGCCAGGGAACAGGGAAGGACCACTTCCTGAAGCTGATCGCATGCCGCGAAAGCATTCTCTTCGATGCACCGGATGCCTTCGGGTATCCTGACGGCCTGTACCGGCGTTCCCAGAAAGGAATTTCTTCCCAGAACGGTCACCGGCAGCTGACCGATCCTGTCTGGGATTACCGGGGAAGAATCCTCCCCGGCAAATCGTTTGATTCTGATTTCATTGCAGTTCAGGACCTCGTATGTGAAATCAGAGAATTGATATGGTCCTGTTTGGTTAGTCATATGACTTCACGCTCCTTTCCGGTGATCGCGGCTAAAGACTTCCAGCTCCCGACGCTTTCTGACGGTCAGGAGCGTGGATCTTCCCAGGATCACCGTTTTTCGATTGTCTTGATTATATTGCCCTTGCTGTCAACCGTCCAGCAGTAACTGCCTTTCCGGCAGACTTTGATCAGGTCGTCCATGTATTTCAGGGCTCCGTCGTTGTACAGCTTGTAGTAACAGATAACAGTAATTGCTTTAAAACTGAGTTTGAACCTGCTGATGCCGGACAAACCGAGGTTCAGGGTGCAGTTGCTGCGGGAGCAGGCACAGTCATCGCCTTTCTGGCAGCATTTGATCCCGTCCTTTGAGAGAAATCCGAAGATTGAGACATCACGCTTCGCCTGATAGCAGCCGGCCGATTTGATCTTTCCCGTTAGACCGTTCACGACGATGGTCAAAGTGTCGGCTGCCCTGTAGATATTAGCGCTGTTGCATGCCGCGACCGTATACTTTTTTTGACCGTGCCGGTTTTCTTGACCTCGGCTGCGCGGATTGCGCGTAAAGCGGGAGTGATGCAAGCAAGACCGATGACCAGGGTGACCAGCAGGAAGAGTACAAAGCGCTTGAATGAGTTTTTCCTCCGTTTTTTCTGCCGATTTGAGAAAAAGCATGAGCAAGATGAGGTTTCGTTTTCAAAACGGCTTTCACTTCTCGTCGTTTGAAAAGAAAAGGTCACTGAGCATCTGACTCAGTGACCACAGTATAGCCGGTTTGAATGAAGTATAGGTCGCACACGGGGCGACAAATTCCGCCCGGGAAAACCCGGACGGAGAAGCATGATCATGCGGCAGGTGTGAGAACGAATGTTTCGCCGGTCTCCATTGTGATAACGATCTGATTTCCGTCGTAGACCAGATTCGTGACGGTATAGTCTATATCTTCGACATCTTCCAGCACATCGTTTTCGAATGATAAGATGGTCCTGAAATGGATCTCTCCGTTCTCGACATAGGGGGATATCGTACCGAATGAACTGATATACTCGACACCTTTCGGATCCGTCATATGGATCTCATCCAGACGGCCGTCCAGCAGATCATCTTCGCTCCAGACGAATGTGAAAACATCTCCGTACGCGTCATTCCATGCTCCGTTCAAATTGCAGATATCCAGGTTGTCAAAGAACATGGGCAGGACCTTAACGAGAACCAGCGTTATATCGAATTCGACAGGGACCTCTTTTTCATAGGTATCGGTTCCGGTGATATGCAGAACCAGTTTGTCCTTTAGATCCTTTTCATAGAATCCCTTTACCATTTCCTTCGTATAGATTGGGGTTCTGGTAGCCATATCGACCCAGTTGCTGAAAACAGAGTCCCAGACGAACGGATCACAATCGGGCGAGTCTTCAAGCTGATACGAGATCGTAAGCTGCGTAAGGCCATATTCTTCTTCTGCCTTTGCGGCGATTTCAGGAACGGAAACAGATCCGCTGTCCAGGGAAGCGTTTCCTATGATCCCGCTGAGCACACGGTCATACACGGAGAACTTTGCCTCGCCGCCGCGGCGATCGGCAAAAAAAGTCAATGTGTTTGTGCCGTCTGCATAATCGCCACCTTCAACAACAAGCCATGTTCCGAGGAGACTGACTTCATCCGGTATCTCAGCCTCTTCAGCGGGTTCTGCGAAGCTGAAACCGGTCGGGATCATGAGCAACGCAAGCATCAGAGAAAGTAGTACAATACTGATTCGTTTCATTTTTCATCCTCCTGTTCTGTGCCGCACTGTTATGATATCGGTGCGGAAATAGCAAAATGAGCAGCAACTCATTTATAAATATATTATAAATGGGCAATCACAAAAAGTAAACTCCTGTTTGTTGTATTCAAAACAGCGGTCCCGTATAGATTTTCCCATAATAAGGCCAGTCCGGATGCTCCTGTTCGATGGATCCTATATATTCGCCAATGCCTTTGACCGTTTCCTTGTCCAGCCGGAAGGTACCGAGAACGGCACCGATTTCCCGATACATCTCCCAGTAATCGGAAGACAGGACCGGATCATTCTGATTGAAAGTATACGAGCCGTCATACAGGGCAAAGACAAGCCCGTTTTCCCAGGCATCAAGATACTTGCAGCCGACTTCAGCCGCTCCGTTCTTCAGCGGGAAGTCTCTCTCGATCGAAAAATCCAGAAGCTGCATATGCGTCCTTGCGCGCGTGGTAGCGTAAACACTGAACAGAAGTCCGCCGTACCCGGCATCATAATTCGCCTTGTTGAAGAACTGTACGATCCCGACATCCGGTATCGAAATGATGTACCGGTCCGCCCAGGAAGCGGGAAGCGTTACGGAAAAGAAATCACAAGTTTCTAGGATCGGGGAAGTGGCTGCCTGCTTCGGAGGTTCCTGTACCAGATCCGCGGCAGGTTCCTCCGGATAGGATTCCGCAGTCTCCGGATAATAATCCACAGGCCCGGCAAAGGAATATTCATAGACCTTGTCGCCGAAGCTGAGATAACCGCCGTCTTCAGAATCGTGTACCGCGATCTCGCGGGAATGTATGGCGTTCCCGTCATACGTGATTTCATAGACGTACTGCCAGCCGGTATGGATCAGTTCGATCAGAAGATGTCCGGTTCCCGGATCGCTGACAAGCGAGTTTTCATAACCGGGTTCATGGCCAACCCGGACGTATGCGCCCCTTGAATAATCCACACGGTAGAAAGTGTAGGCCATCTCATCCAGACTGCGACCGGACAGAGTAATAAATTCTTTGATGCCGTCTCCGTCCACGTCATAGAAGGTGCAGCTGAGGATATCAGGCGTTTCAAGAAGGATATCATATGCCTTAAACGCATATTCGAAATAAATCCGTCCGCCCGGGGCAAAATATTCATCCCAGGCAAGCGCTGTTCCCTTATCATCCGTGAAGACCAGAGAACCGGGATAACGGTTGAAGAAACCGCCTTTGCAGAGATAACCGAAGTCCGGTGAGCTGCCTTTGCTCGCTTCGCCGAATGGATGTATCATAAAATAATATGGAATACCGTCTATCGTCGTGATATCAGAGGTCATTCTGCCGTCGGGCAGGAAATAATAGATCCGTCCGTCAATTTCCTGCCAGCCGATAAGATGTTTTCCGCTTGACACATAGTACCAGTCGCCTTCCGACTGCGGATTGTTTTTGTCGAGGATGTGATTCCAGCCTTCCGCCTTATCAGGGGAATCGCTCCCGGAAACACGGTTTATTCTGATATCGTCTGCGAAAGAGAAGGCAATCCAGTGGGCGTGCTTGCTTTCGCCGCATTTATTGCACGGAACGATTAAGTCACCGCCGTTGCAGGACAGTCGGATCATCTTGTTATATCGGTGTTCTGTCGCTGAATACACCCTGACATAGTCGTCACCGACCTCTGAGATGATGAAATTCTGAAGTCCGTAATAGAGACCTTTTCCTTTGCCGTGACCGTTTGTATAGTTGGAAGCATCAGAGCCTTTTGAGCAGACACAGGCAAGGACATCTCCTTTCCTCAGCTGATCATAGCGGGGATCCACAATAACGGTTCCGATCGAACGTCCCCAGCTTTTCGGATCGTTGAGGTGGTCAATCAGATCGCCTGCGCCTTTTTCCTGGATCTTCTCAAGTCCGCCCGCCCGGAGGACCCTGGAGACATAACTTGCGCCTCTTGCGCCGTTTTTCGGGACAGAATCAAGGATGGAAGAAGCCTTGCTGATCGCGAGATCCGGATCATAGGAAATGCTCCCAGAGACCGCGTCCTGTGGCTCTTTCGGTTCCTGCAGCCCGGAATCCGCGGCGGGAGCGGGAGGTTCCGGTTCAACGGCGGGATCGGGCTCCGGGAGATCCGGCAGAGAGGCAGGAACGTCAGGCTCCGGAAGATCGGGTTGAGTGACAGGAGCAGCGGGTTCCGGTTCGATGACGGGCGTAGAGGAGGAAGGAGCTTCAGGCCAAGCATCCAGCGGGGAAATGCTCCGGATGCCTTTTGTGGAGTGGATCTTCCATGTGGCAGGCTCGATCCAGCCTTTCGGCATCCAGTTGGTGCGCTGGATATCGATCACCACCGTATCCAGAAAAGAGTGTTCCTTATCAAGATCGAAGAAATCGAGCTGGAGTGTATAAGGATTGTTGTGACCATTGACCAGGGCGTAAGACTTATCTTCCATTTTCTTTGCCCAGGTGACATAAAGAGGCGTTACTTTGACACGGTAGATGCAGCCCGGAGCCAGATCAAGCCGGAAGGTTTTGACTTCCGTCTGATACTCCTCTGTGGACACGACGCTGTATCCGACGAGTTTTTCTACCGTGACAAGATACCGCTCATACAACTTTGCTTTTCTAGTAAAGAAATGTCCTGCAAAGCTGTTGGGTTCCCGCGCCATGACGCCCCTTTTCTGCCGGATTTCCAGATAACATTTCTTCGCGCCTGGTTCCGTGACAACGGTAAAATATGTGTCTCCATCAGAAGAGCCGCTGATCTCTTCGCCCTTGTTCTCCGCGTACGCCGCAGGAACGAATGCGCTGAAGAACATCAGCAGCAGAAAGAATGTGAGACAGGCTTTTTTCCATGGAAGTTGGAACATACGGGATCTCCTTTGATAGTGTCAGATACAGTATACCACATGCCACTGTAGATTTGTTATGCCATTTATGTGCCTGCCGCGCATGCTGGTTCCGCGTTCGACATTTACAAGAACCCTGCCGCGTGATAGAATCAATCAGAAGAAAAGCATCCCAAAGTACAGGAGAAAAAACCATGAACGGTTTGTCCGCGCTGGATATCATGGTCAGCGAACTGCAGCAGAACGCGGAACCGGAACTGATGCTCCGGGAAAGCATGACGCTGAATCCGGAGAAGGTGTCCCGGATTCCGATCCGCTACCGGATTATCGCACTGGGGTTCGCCAAACAGTATTCCCTTGCCGAATTGAACGAGAAGCTTTTATCCAGAGGGTGCGCGAAGCTTTATGCGAGATCTCTTTGGGAAGCTTCACTGATCTACGCGTTTCAGAACAGGATCCGCTATCCGGAATGGAAGGAGCTGTATGCCCTGTGCTGCTCGCTGATCGAATCAAAATCGGTCGAGGAGCAGTTTTTCCGGAACCGGACGATCCGGATGCAGGACCTGGAGGAGTACCTGACTGCGAATTCAGACGAATTCCGTCTCGCACTTTCGACAGGACATCTGACGCAGAGCATCCAGAAGCGCCTGCTGGAAATGGCGTCGGAGCAGGGTGGCTTTGAACGGTTCCTGGAGGAAAACATCCGCTCATTCAGCCTGACTCGAGAAAAATCCCGTTTCTATTTCTGTAAATACCTTTATTACGATCTGCTGACAAAGATCGACGAGTTCCTGGAAGCGAGGGAAAAAGGCGCCGCTTTGGACGAGGCGTATTCCCTTCTCTCGATGTTCAAGGGCGTTCAGACGCTGAAGCGCAAAAAGATGACGGCGGAAGAAGCGCGCGCTTTCCTCATGCAGACGGACATCTCCTGCGGAGGGATCTTCGACGCGTTCAATTACCATTATTTTGAATACGTCTCTCTGGACTGGCTGGATGTACTGATCGAGTACTGCGGATGCCTAGCATCGTTGCCGGAGAAGCAGAAACACCGTCTTGCGGAGTCTATTCGGAAAACTGAACCGAAGACATACGGCGGCATGAATGACACCGAGATTCTCCGTCTGAAACAGGCGGAAGCGGAAAAGCGGGAGCTCGAAACGGATGATGCGTACGCACTGGAAGGTCCGGAAAGAGGCTATCAGCGCAACCGTTCCGGAGAAAACGCCATCCGCAGGTATATCAAGGGTGAACTGGATATCGACCGGACGACACTGATCTGTTTTCTGCTGTTTTTCGGGGAGGACGCCAGACTGCCGTCGAACGAGGAGATCAGCGAGGACCGACTGAACGCCATACTCCGTTCCTGCGGGTTCCCGGGACTGAGACCCGAAGACGAATTCGACTCATTCGTGCTCGGATATCTGGAGGAGGACAATCCGGTTGACTTTCTGATGGAGGAAGTAACAAACCGCGCCCTGGAGAAAGAGAACTTCTATCTGTACCGCGTATACAATCTTTCAACAAGCTATCATGAAGATTTCCGGAAAGTGACCCGTGATCCGAGGGAGAACAGAAAATGATCGATCATCAGGAAAAACAGGATTCGGTCTTTCCGCACCAGCTCTGCCCGGATACCGTGCTTCAGAGCCGCTACCGTATCGTTCGGGTCCTGGGCGAAGGGGGCTTTGGGATCACCTATGAGGGCTGGGATGAGGTGTTTCAGCTGCGCGTTGCGGTAAAGGAATATTTCCCGAAGTTTCTGGTCACACGGCACCGGAGAGAGTCCGATGACGTTACGATCCCCGTTGGCGAGTCACGGGAGCAGTTTGAAAAAGGCAAGGCTGCTTTTCTGACGGAAGCAAGGACTCTCGCGCGGTTCCAGAAGGATCCCAATATCATATCGGTCAGCAATTTCTTTGAAGAGAACCAGACCGCCTATATCGTTATGGAGTTTCTGGAGGGGAAGGATCTCAGGGATGTTCTCGAGGAAAAGGGGACGTTCTCGTTCGAAGAGGCGTTCCGACTGCTCGGACCGGTCATGAACTCTCTGCAGAATCTGCATGAGAACGGATTGATTCATCGGGACATCAGTCCTTCCAATATCAGGATCCTTCCGGATGGAAGGGCAAAGCTGATGGATTTCGGGGCGTCCAGATCGATCAGCTTCCAACCGAACACTTCCACCTCCATCCAGCTGAAACCGGGTTATTCGCCGGAAGAGCAATATCGTAGCCGCGGCGAACAGGGTCCCTGGACCGATGTTTACGCACTCTCCGCGACGATGTATCACATGCTTGCCGGATTCCCTCCGGATGACGCTCTACAGCGTGTTCTTCTGGATGAGATCCGGAAACCTTCCGAACTTGGGGCGGATATCCCGCCGGAAGCAGAATCGGTCTTGATGAAGGGTCTTGCCGTTCAGAGCCGTGACCGATACCGGACTGTCAGAGAAATGGCCGACGCTTTTGAAGCCTGTCTTTGCGGGGAGAAGCCGGTCATAGAGACCTCGAAGCCGGATTGGCTGCCGTTTCTTTCCTTTGTGCCTGTCGCGGGACTCGTGTGTCTCTACGAGATGTGGAAAAGGACCGGAAGAAAAAGATTCCTTTCCGCGGGCAGGGTGTTTCTTGCCGGTTTCGGGGTCAGCTGGCTGGCGTCCTGCGTGATCCTGCTTCTGAATATTCTCGCCCTGCATCTTGCGGATAACGATATCTACAGCAGTTTCACAAAGTATTTTCTGTTTCGCGACGGGCTCGTTACACTTGTTATTCCGTTCGCCGTAGCCTGTCTCTTCTATACCGCGCGGGCTATCTACGTGATGACGTCCCGTAAGGACTATGCCAGATACCGTGCGGCGGTTATAAAAAAGGAACCTCCGGCTGAAGTGCCAAAGGCAGACCCAAAGATCAAAAAGGTTCTTTCCAGATGGAAGATTGTGGGATTCGTTCCTCTTCTTTTTGGTTTTTCGGGAATGCATATTGGCAAGATAATAAGGAGCCGGTTCCTGAAGACCCTTGGCATGGTATCTTTGTGCGTATCCTTCCTTCTGCTCGGCACTCTGCTTGTATGGATCGATGCCGAAAACAACTGGTACCACGGGTGGACCTTCTCTTCACGTATTCTGACGTTCCTGATTCTTTTGCTTGGGACTGGAGCCTGCTTCCATACGGTGCATCTGACAGTTGCGCTGCTCTCATGGCCGGCTTTTTTCAGACTGGAGTGCGAGAGGACAAACGAGGCGCTTGCACGGTTTTCTAATCTCGGCAGCCGCGATTGGCGGAAGGAAAACGGCCGCTGGAGGATCTGGACGCAGATTCCGTTTGTGGGCGGGATCGGACTGATTATCGCGGGAAAACGGGCGGGGATCAGGAATCTCATACTGCAGGGAGCGGTCCTTCTTGCCGGGAATCTGATGCTGACTGCGATCTGCGTATTGGCGTCAATATGTACTTCATCCCTGCCGCGAATTGTCCAGGAAAAGATCCTTCTGTTTGACAGATACACGCTTTATACCGGATTGCTGCTTCTTTGGATTGCCGGCATCTATCTGGGCAGTTCAAACCGCTTTTCCGTTTTGAAAGCGATCGCGGAAAAACTCGGACCTTATTACAGCTTCGCGGAAAAAGAGATCGCGGAAAGCAAAACCGTCTGACGCGTGCCCCGGCATCGCGGCTATTGCCCGGAGATTTTTCATCTTTTGTTTTTTCGAGGAATGCTGACGGAAACGGTTCTTCAGGCATACTGCGGATCGGTTTCGTGTCTGATCAAATACAACAAAGCCGAAAGTGGCATACTTTCGGCTTTGTTCTTTTGTGGCTTTGGTAAAGATGTCGGTTTTTCGATCCGCGCGGCCAGAACGGTCTGATTGCTTTTCTTTGGATCAGTTCCTGACAACTTGGCACGCAGCGCCTAAGTAAACGCGCGAAAAACGGATACAGGGGGGTGCTTTTCAGATCACCGGTCGAAATACCAGAAAGCCATCCGCCCCGCTCTTATAGATGATAAAGTCAGCCCCGTCTCAGCAGATGCCGAACGCTTTCGCTTCCTGATGGTCCCCTCTGACAAATAAGCTCATACGAAGAGGCGGCATTTTGCGCTCGACGCAGTATTCTTTCGGCCTTTCGATCGTCCTCGAAAGAAAAATGGTTCACTCTCTGCTTGCAGCATAGCCGGGATGCGGTGCTCCGCAGAAAGTAAGCGTCTAATAATCAGAACTGATTGTTGAATCGCATACTGACGTTAACCGGTTGGCGCCATTACAAACCATTAGATTAGAAACAAACATTTGGCAACCGTATTCGAGGCAGAACCAATCGGGAACGGTCAACCGCCCAGCAGCGACTGATCGAACGCAAAGAGCACTTCATTCACAGTGAACACATTGTATACTTTCTGACTGATACAGTATTCGATGATACGGTCAAACTTGAAACTGCGGGAAAGCGCATATCCGGCAGACGCCAGGAGCGCCTGCGTTTCCGGCAAAGTCAGTTCCAGTGCCAGCGCAAAAGCAATAACTGTGGTCTTGGAGGGACGGTAACAGGCGTCTGAACGGATCTTGGAGAACAGCTTGCGGCTGATGTTGGCCTTTTTGTAGCATTGAACATCCGTCATACCTTTTCTGTCGATCAGATGCAGAAGAGAGTCCGAGAAACCGTCATCCAGATTATCCAGTAAATCGTCCAGTATACTGATAAAGCCCTCGTCTCTGGAAAGATCCTCCGTTCTGAAGTATGAGCTGGAAGAGGGAGCCGTGGGCTTTTTGAGCGGCTCCATTTTTTCCGTCGCTGTGTGCTGCACGGGAGAAGGACAAGGGGGCATGGGTGACTGGCCCATGGATGGAGCACTCGGAGGACTTGGGGGCATGGGAGGCCGGCCCATGGATGGAGCGCTCGGAGGACTTGGAGGCATGGGAGACTGGTCCATAGATGGAGTGCCCGGCTGGAAAAACTCCTCAGCCTCATTCCCGCTTTCTTCGTCAGATTCAATACTGTCTGCTTTAAAGAAATGTTCCTCAGCGGAAGGCATCTGCGGCAGCGGAGCTGCCGGTCGTGGTGTGGCGACGGTATCAGAAGATCGCGGTTCAGGTTTTTGGAAGAGTTCTTCGACAGTGTTCTGCTCATGCGCGTTGGCCGGATACCAAATGACTCCGGTATTGTTTAGGATGGTTGTTTCGGCATAATCCGGTGCGCACACGGAAGAATCTTCCAAAGGCGTTTCGAAGTCGGAGACATCAATAAAATGCTTCATCTCCCGGAACAGCGCCAGACCTTTGGAAAAAGCATAACGGTCAGAAAGAACCAGATATACCGTCAGCTCGTGGTCCGCAAGAAACGAAGTGATCGCGCTGACGGCCGCATTAAGAGCCATCTCTTTGGAATCAGGGCCGGGATTGTTTGATATGAGCGGAAAAGCGACGGTCTCACACTGCTTTGATACCGCCAGCTGCAGACAGTGGGTATAACCGTTCTGCAGTTTCTCCTGCTCATCGCGGGTACCATCATCCCATATCGGACGAAAGGTATGTATGATATATCGCGCGGGGAAATCATATCCTTCTGTGAGGATTGCATGGTTCTTATTTCGGAATCTCAGTTTCCTGGATATCTTCTTCTGCGTTTTTTCCGAAGCCTGGTTGAGAACGCTGCTGTACACCGTACCTGTACGGGAAACGATACCGGGTTCGCTGACAATAGCGTCAACGGACATTTTGGTCAGATCGTCATTAACAAATAAAAGCGGCATATGAAACTCCAGTGACCATGATATTATCATCAGTAGTATAAATCGGATTATCAGCCTGCGCAAGGATATTAAGATCGTGAACAACTGAGGAACATGTTTCTCCTGATGCTTTCAACCACAGATATGATGGAAAATGTCGCATATTGGGCGACCTCGTTTCCACATTTTAAAGTATACTGTCATTATCAGAGAGAGGGAAAAATAAAAAGCAGTTACTATGAAGCATGATTTCCCTAGAACAGAGGTGAGACAAATGGAACGATATTATGATGTGAATAATAACAACTACAGCATCCGGTGCAAGCTATATGCAGAGGATCCGAAAACAATCAGCCGCGCTGTGGTTTTTGGACACGGTTTCGGCGGACATAAGGATAACAAGGCGGCGGAGCGGTTTGCGAAGCGCATTACCGCGAAACATCCGGATACGGCTGTCATTGCCTTCAACTGGCCATGCCACGGTGACGATATGCATAAAAAACTGTGTCTGTCAGACTGCGACGCATATCTGAACGCGGTGCTGGCGGATATCGGACAGAAGTTCAGGCATGCTGCTGTTTACGGATATGCCACCAGTTTCGGTGGATACCTGTTTTTGCGCTACATCGCTTTGCATGGCAATCCGTTCAGCCGGCTCGCTCTGCGATGTCCGGCGGTGGATATGCATGCGGTTTTGACTGAGCATATCATGACAGAGGAAAACCTCAAAGACTTATCCAAAGGGAAAGACACTATGGTCGGGTTTGACCGGAAAATCAGACTGGATCAGTCATTTCTGAACGAATTGAGAACAGAGAAGGTAAGCGAACTGGATTTCACGGCTTACATGGACGATATCCTGATCCTGCACGGTACCAAGGATGAGATCGTCCCTTACAATACCGTACAGGCTTTTGCTGACAACAATCTGATCGAATTGATCCCGGTAGAAAACGCAGACCACAGGTTCATCGACTCACGGAAGATGGATCTGGCCATTTCTGAAATTATACAGTTCTTTGAGAACGATCCGAAACAGTGATCCTTCTGTGCGCTACCAGCCCGCTCCCTTTCTGAACGGGCTGGCAGACAGAAAGAAAACGTGGAAAAAGGAGAGGGATACTATGATCAAACAGGTTATTATTGCAAGAAAAGATCTGAATATGTCACCTGGTAAACTCGCCGCGCAGGTCAGTCATGCGAGCATGGCTTTTCTGACGTCATCCATCAAAGACAGCGCCATGCCTGCATGGAAAGCCGATCCCGGGATCAGCCATAAGGACGAACGCGGAGAAAACAGCATTATATCTTCGGAAGAACAGGAGCGAGCGTATTACTCGTGCACGGTGTCCATAGAAAAAGAAGTGTTCGAACAGTGGTTTTCCGGTGCATTTACCAAAGTTGTTCTGCAGGCGAGAAACCGGTCCCAGCTCACGAAGGCAAAATCGCTTGCGGAAGAGCTTGGAATGCAGGAAGGTCGGGATTTCTTTCTGATCCGGGATCATTGCAGAACCGAATTGGAACCTGAAGAGACAGGCCCCGACGGAATCGGCCAAACGCTTACATGCATCGGATTCAGACCGATGGATTCCGATGTGATAGACAGCATCGGGAAGAAGTATCATATGTATGTTTGATACCTTTCAAAAAGAGATACTCGAAAACAAATCCCGGTTTTGAATGTTACTTTTTGATTGCTGAAAACAAAACAACAGAAACAGACCGCTATAATCTGTATAGACAGCGGAAGGGGAGAAGATAATATGAGAAACGCATGGGGAAGAATTTTGACGATACTGATCACAGGGATGATGCTGTTTGCTTCTTTTATACCGGCAGCATCCGGCGAAGAGCTGACCGGATACGAAGCTTATGATCCGGATCAAGCCATAAGCTACGCGAAAAAACACTGGGATGACGGAAAGGGCCTCTGCGCGACGTTTGTCAGCCGGTGTGTAACAAGCGGCGGGATCCGATTTACCAAAGCAAGCGATAAAACGAAAAGCCGTACCAAAAGCGGGATTTATTCTGGTTGCTGGGGATTATACAAGGATCTGAGCGCGCGCCCGTTTGTTACGGTATCCGTTCTGAAAGATACAAAAGGCAGGTTTCTCTGGTCTGCCAACTCCGGAAAAGTAGCGCCGGGAGACGTTGTGTTCTTACATGCCAAAGGAGATAACAGTACCGGTCAGTACAAGCATGTCGTCCTGGTCAGCGGGGATAAAAACAAGGACACGATCAAATACTATGCTCACAATGTAGCCCGAAACGGTCACAGGAATCTTGTGCCCCAGTCTGGATATGAAATGGTTGTGATTCATTTCAGGGGATACAACGATTACAATACCTACTACGCGACACACGGCCGGGTGAAAACAGCGAAAGAGACTGCGCTGAAAACATTTCCATGCTCAGAGAAGACATACGCGAAATCAAAAACCGCTGAAGTTCTGGAACAGGGAACAGAAGTTGAAGTGGTACGCCTGGTCAGAAATGACAGGGGAAACTACTGGTATGAAGTCATCCGCAACGGCAAAAGAGACCGGTATCTGTACGCGGGCGATGTGAAATGGATCGGTTGGGACGGATCTGATATTTCAATCAAGGACGTTGAATTACCGAAAGGAAGCATAAAAGCAGGAAAAAATGCCTCAATCAAGGGTACTGTCAAGTCCAAGTATAACCAAATGTCACAAATCAGCGGAACAGTTTACAGAGGAGGTAATGTCAGCGGGAAAGCCTTACTGTCTGCGGATACAAAATTGAAAGGGAAAACGTCTGTTTCAATCGGGAAAACGGATCTTGGCAAGATCAGAATATCTGCCCTTGGCGTCTGCGGCGATTATACATTTGCTGTCAGAGTCAGATGTGATTACGCTTACGCGGATGGGAACCGACTGGTGCAGAAATGCAGTGACGGGTATCTTGTGACAACTTCAGCATTCAAAATACAATAACATGAAAGAGAGGAAGAACAGCCGTCCGTACTGGGAATTATCTGTGCCGGACAGTAATTGAGAAGTCAGGAGAATACCGAATGATAACATTTGCAAAAGCCCTGTTCACCTGTTCCGTATGCGGAAGGAATGCCGAATTCCTGCAGGCTTTTGGCTCAGCTGCTTCCGGATCTCCGGATATCGATCTCTGTCCCTGTGACGAGGAGCACGGCACGATTTCGGTTGCCGTGCAGCAGTGCCCGAACTGCGGATATGCAAATCAGACGATTGAAGAAAAACTGCCGGACGAAGCGGTAAGAGCTATGCTCCGGTCCGGGCGCTACGCAAACTGCGACGGAATTCTGTTCCGGTGCGATACGGCGGCGAAGTTCTATCGTTATTACCTGATTTGCAGAGCGGTAGAACGCGGGAAGGAAGCAAGGAACGCAATCACATCTGCGGCATGGATGTGTGATGATGCGGGAGATCGGGAGAACGCAGCCGCATGCAGAAGAATCGCGGCGGAGTTGATCCATGAGCAGTTTATCATGGAGCCATCCCTTGCCCTGACGGTGCTGTGGGCGGAACACATGCGAAGAGTGGAGGAATTCGACCAGGTCCTGAAAGAAACAGCGGGAATTGACGGTCGGAGTGAAAACAGGATGCAGAGCAGCTTGCTCACGTTTGAAAGAATCCATGCGAAGATGCGGGATTCGGGACGCTATACAATTGCTTTCGCGCTGGAAGAAATGCGGAAAAGAGATAAAGTGGATCTGTCCCCGGAGAGAGACAGAACAGCTGTCGGACGTTTTTAATACCTAAAAAAGGGGACTGGATTTCGCCACTGATAAGAGACGCGCCATAGCTGGAAAGGAACGCTCTTCGGTGAGAAACCGTATTCGTTATCTGAAGAACTGTCCTTGGGATCCGGAAAGAAATCATCTTCTTCCGGATCCTTGCATTTATAGTTTGGGAATTGGATGGATAAAGCCAAAGAGCTTACAGGGATTGAATCCAGGATATAATGCATGATCATCAGATAAATCAATGACCCCGGGAATGTTCCGGGGTCAGAGACTTGAAAGGTCAGATAGAAACCGATTCGGATAAAATGATCCGTATCACCAGTCCGTATCCCAATCGGTTCCACCGGAATCCCAGTTATCATAATCTGAGGAACCGGATGAATTATCACTGGTGAGAGATTCATAGGTGGATGAATCCCGGAAATCACTGATGCCCCAGTCGGAATCATAATCAGTTCCGATGCTGTAGTTTTCGTAATTAGACACCGGAGGATTTCCTTCATACCAGTATCCGGCATCGTTGTCAGTGAAAGTATAATACCAGTCGCTGCCGTAATGATAATAAACTGCATTGTCACTGAACTGATAATAACCGTCCTTTCGATGCACACAGCTTCGGATGCCGGAAGCGATTCCAACAAACACTGCCATGATGGCACACCATGCTAAAAAACCAAGCAGTATTCTTCCGAGCATTTTCCATACACGGAGAGGATCTTTTTTGCTCACACTGGCGAAACGTGTTTGATCAGCGCCTGTTTTTCCGTCCGGATAGATCCCGCGGTTATGACATTCATCCAGCAGTTTCAGAAACAGTTCATTAACAGCATATGCCTCATCCTTCCCGCGATAACGGATCGCACGGGAACCGTCCGATTTGTTCTTATAAACGATATAGTCATCTCCGTCCCGGTAGATGCCGAACGCACGCGGTTCCCGGTAATCCTCGCCGATAAAGAACCGCATTCGGAGAAGAGGCATTCCGCGCTCGGCACAGTACTCCTTCAGTTCTTCAATAGTCTTGGGAAGAAAAACAGTCCGTTCCGTGTTTGCCACATAGTTGGGGTTTGGTGCTCCGCAGAAGGGACATTTCTGATCTTCGGAGCTGATTGTTGAATCGCAATACTGACATTTTCCTGTTGACGCCATAAAAAGCCTCCAAAATTAACATCATGGTTATCCTGCCTGATCTCAAAAGAGAGAAATAACCGGTTTTCGAAACAGATGAGCGTCACGGTGCAGTGACGGTTAGGTTCAGTGTGTTCAGGTCAAGAATGATGATGAATGTGCCGTTCTCGCTGACGGGGATATTATCTCCGTTATGCATGAGAATCCCGTCCGTGATGCCGTAATTGATTGCCCATGTACCGTTCAAGCGGACTTTGAATTCGTCTCCGGCTTTCAGTTCCAGGGGAGAAGACATCCATATGCCGGGAGAAGACTCAAACATGGGAAAATCCGTATCCCAGTTTGTGCCGTAAAGCGTCCCGATCACGCTCCAGAGCTCGCCCTGAGGGTTCTCAAAAGCTTCCGGCATGGCACCGGTTTCATCAACATAGATTAGAGTCTGCGCGTTGAGATCCAGAATCACGGTATAGGTGCCATCCGCAGGGACCACGATGTTGTATCCATCTAGGACTCCGCCGTCGCCATAGTTGACCGCCCAACTGCCGTCTTCTCGTACCTTAAACTCGTCCTTCGCCTTCAGATCGAGCGGCGAGGAGCGCCATACGCCTGGCGAAGTTTCGGTCATGGGAAAATCTGTGTCCCAGCTCGTTCCGCAGATCGAACCAATCACGCTCCAAATATGTTGATCCTGCCTTGCAAGGAACGGAGCATCATTGAGCGGTTCAATGTAAGATATGATCTGCTGTACAGCTTCTTCTGACATGGCGGTAATTGTGAGAGAGCCAATGTACTGATCCGCCTTAATGAAGATTAATGCTTGATATATTGGGATGTTGCTGAGTATTCTGGTTCCTGTCAAGACAGCACCGGCATGCTCTTTTCCAGCAACAATAAAAGACTGAAGAGCCATCTTTACATCGATATAACCCTGCGCACTCAAAAATGACGGCAGCATATCTTTGATGTGAGAAATGCATTCCTGCTCTGTCCAATGAGCGTGATTGCCCAAATTCTCTATCGTGAAAATGAGATTGAAATGAGTTCCGTCATTTGTTTGAGCACACAGTCCATATGTAGAGGATTGCGTTTCCAGAAGTTCTCTCAGACCGTCACGACTGGCATATTTTTGATCAAATTCCATGAAGTCTGCCATTTCGCTTTCACTGAGGATGTTCCAGTGATCAGGAAACGAAGCCTGAAAATCAAAAAACTCATTGGTATATGTATTGCCTTCTACAGTGCCGATAGGATCGATCGCTTTTTCTCCTAAAGTTGGAAAGTAGATTCCCAGCGTCATCAGAACGGCAAGCAGCAGCCCTATCCATTTTCTCATATTCTTTTCGCCGATACAGGTTTTCCGTCGGCATCCTCCTTTTGAACAGATTGATTATGCAGGCGATCATCTTGATGTGTTATAAACGATAATGCGCTTTTCAATCCGATTATATCAATATAATGTATCAGTCACAAGTGTTTCAAGGCCTCAGATTCAGAATACGCTGGGAATTGAAGGCAAGAGCTTTATTAGGGGCTTGAATTTCAATCCGTACAGGAGCAGTTCCCTCGTAAGCTTCAAGAGAAAAAAGCTGGTCGCATTAACGATCAGTTCAGTCAAAAAACAATACAACGAATTATCGATTGTTTCCGTAGATTATTCTGAATTACATGGAAAAGAATACTGAAGGACCAATAACCCAAAACCGGCTTGGCTTAGCCTGATAAAAAACGAAGCGGTAATCGGATGGGATTGTATTTGAGTCAGAAGCCGTATTCATCATCCGAATAACTGTCTTCAGGATCCGGGAGAAAGTCATCCTCTTTAGGATCCTCATATTGTTCCGATTCTGCTTTGTCCCATGCGTCTTCTCCGAACATGACGGTGTAGGCAACCGCCATTTCCACTGCGTTTAGTTCTCCGTCACCGTCAAAATCGAAAATATCCAGAAACATCGTTTTTCCTCCTGACTGGAATCTGTCCGCTTTTCTCTTCTTGACTACAGGATACCGGATAACCTGTCCAAAAGTTGCCACAGAATCCCGCAGGCATCCCTGCGAATCTAGCGGACCGTTATTGCCGGGATGGATCCAGGAGATATGAAAGTAGCTGCTGCGCATTGTCCGCGATGCATTCGGCTCCCGCTTCCTCAAGTTCTTCCCTGAGCCCGTATCCCCAGGTAACGCCCGCACACAGTATGCTCCGCTTATGTGCGCCGATCACGTCGTAATGTGTATCCCCGACCATGACCGTACTTTCCGTACTGCCGGTGAGAGACAGGAGATATTTCAGCACAGCGTCCTTGCCTTCTCGGCTGTGATCCCAGGTCGCCCCGGCGATGAACTCGAAGTACTCCGATAGTTTGAATCCGGAAAGGATCTCTCTTGCGAGCTGTTCCGGCTTGGACGTCGCGACATACAGACGGCATTCGGACCGTTTCAATTGTTCCAGCATGTCCTCAATACCGGGATAGACATGGTTTCTATACCTGCCATCGCGGCTATAATGCTCACGGTAGAGCCGAATCGCTTCCTCGATTTGTTCTTCCGGTACACCCAGCAGCGAAAAGCCGGCCGAAAGCGGCGGCCCGACCATTTTTCGGAATTCCTTCCGATCAGGCGTAGTCAGGCCGAGCTGCCGGAAGGCGTAAAGCCCACTCTCGGTGATCCCTTCTCCGGAATCCGTCAGGGTTCCGTCCAGATCAAAAAAAACGTGTTGAAAATTCATGTATGTCCTCATTCGCTGTATTCCTGGTTCTAGAATACACAATGATAGCTTTCTTGTCTAGCGGATCTCTCTAAACAGTAATTCCGCGGAAAGAACCCTTATCAACAGACATGGGATATGTTATAATCCTGTCACTGCAACTTGTTTGGAGGAGATGGAATGGGTTCTCTTCTGATCGCTGTAATCTATCTGATCTTCATAAGTCTGGGACTTCCGGATTCCCTTCTGGGATCCGGCTGGCCTGTCATGCAGACGGCGTTCGGCGTGCCATCCTCCTATGCTGGTTATGTTTCCATGATCATCTGCTGCATGACAGTCATCTCAGCGCTGCTGAGTCCCCGGCTGATCCGGAGATTCCATACGAAATGGATCGTGATCGTTTCGATCGCGATCTCTGCGCTCGCCTTGTTCGGATTCTCCGTTTCGCAGCGGTACTGGATGCTTCTTTTATTTGCGGTTCCTTACGGGCTCAGCGCGGGAGCGATCGACGCTTCGGTCAACCACTACGTGGCAAACCATTACAGTTCGTCGGTCATGAACTTCCTGCACGCCTTCTATGGAATCGGTGCGGCGGTCAGCCCTTATATCATGGGATGCGCGCTCCGCGTCGCGCGCTGGAACGAAGGCTACAGCTGGACGGCATGCATCCAGGCAGGGATCCTGCTCATATGCGTTCTTTCCCTGCCGCTGTGGAAACAGAAGGCGGCAGGAGCGGCAGAAACATCGCGGAACAGCGCCGGGATCGGGGAAGCGCTGAAAGTTCCCGGGGTCGTTCTGACGCTCATCGCATTCTTTGCCTACAGCGCGGGGGAGACCACCTGCTTCCTGTGGGTCCCGAGCTTTTTCGCCGGAACAAAGGAAGGCCTAAGCGACAGCATGATTGCGTCGTTCGGCTGTCTGATCTTCGCCGGCCTTACGAGCGGAAGGCTGATCTCGGGATTCGTCTCGAACCGACTCGGAGACAGGTTTCTGATCCGCGCCGGGATTGCGGTGGAATTGATCGGGATCCTGCTCGTGTTCGTTCCTGTCCGCGGTTTCATCCTTGCAGTCATTGGATTTCTGGTGATCGGAACCGGCATGGGACCGGTTTATCCTTCGATCCAGCATATGGCGCCGGTGAACTTCGGAGAAAAATACAGCGCGCCGGTGATTGGACTCCAGATGGCGTCCGCATACATCGGCAGCACCTTTATGCCAATGGTGTTCGGTCATCTTCAGCAGGCGGTCGGTATCCGGATCCTGCCGCTCTATCTGCTGATTTTTGCGATAGTCAACTTCGGCTTGCTGGAGATCGCGTACCGCGCCATCCGGAAGGCTTCGTGAAACGATCCTTGGCAGAAACCTCTCAGATAGTAAGGCGTCAAAGCCTGACGCCGTTTCCACGACAGACGATGACGGAATGTGCAACCTCTTTATGGATTCGATTCGCATAAGGAGGTTTTTGTTTTGCGGAAAAGAGTGCCGAAACTTGCAAACGATGGGAAGGAAAGAGTCGGACCGCATCTTTTTCGGAGAAAAGACGGCATAGAAACACAAAGGCGTTATTGACAACGTCCGATCAAAAGCATATAATCATAAGTAAATAGAGAGTAAATAATATATTATTCAATCGATATCAAAATAGTATTATTTGGTTACCGGATGGCGGGACTGCACAGCGCGGTCGCGCCTCATGTGATTGAAGGGAGATGTATCAGATGACGGAAAAACTGTCCGGACTCGTTGAGCGGGAGAAGAAAAACATCTTTTCTTTCCTTCGTGAACTGATAGCGATCCGGAGCTTTGACGGGGAAGAAGGGCCCGTTATCGCGAGGATCCGGGAAGAAATGGAAAAGATCGGTTTTGACGAGATCCGGACTGATCCTATGGGAAATCTGATCGGCAGGATCGGAAACGGTCCGCATATCATCGCGTTCGACGGACATGTTGACACGGTAAGTTGCGGGGATCTGAAGAACTGGGAGTTCGATCCGTTCCGGGGAATGGAAGACGACGAGGTCATCGGAGGACTCGGCAGCACGGATCAGAAGGGCGGCCTGGTTTCCGCGATCTACGCGGCCAAGCTGATGAAGGAGATCGGTCTTCCGAAGGACATCACGGTCCTGATCACCGCGAGCGTCCAGGAGGAGGATTCCGACGGGAAGAGCTGGCTGTACATGATCGAAAAGCAG
>JAEEGL015108301.1_pt1 | contig 24903 bp, 23 predicted proteins | sample 9134231 | NCBI WGS metagenome assembly JAEEGL01 (sample SAMN16246548, study PRJNA631951) | gut metagenome | biome: gut microbiome; feature: rumen; material: fiber-attached | host: Bos | place: Iran: Karaj | collected 2018-10
AAGAACGTTACCGATTTCGGTGCATTCGTTGATCTCGGCGGAGCTGACGGACTTCTTCACATCTCAGAGATGAGCTGGGGAAGAGTTGAGAATCCCAAGAAGAACTTCCACATCGGAGATAACCTCAAGGTTCTCGTTAAGGACATCAACGGAACCAAGATCGCACTTTCACTTAAGTTCGATGATGAGAATCCCTGGAAGGATGCTAACGACAAGTTCGCTATCGGCAAGATCGTAACCGGTAAGGTTGCTCGTATGACCGATTTCGGCGCATTCGTAGAGATTGAGAACGGTGTTGATGCACTTCTTCATGTTTCTCAGATTTCCAAGGATCGCGTAGAGAAGCCTTCAGACGTTCTTAAGGTTGGTGACGAAGTTACCGCTAAGATCGTTGATTTCAACGAAGCAGATCACAAGATCTCACTTTCAGTCAAGGCTCTTACCGCTCCCGATGCAGATGAGAACGAGGACGAGGTTCCCGTTGACATCGAAGCTGTTGCTAACGAAGAGCAGTAATTAAGTAAATTATTGGGTGTATTTCCAAATGGAGATAGTAAGAACGGGCAGATGGGGAATCTGCCCGTTCTTTTGTTATGGTCATATCGGAAATGCTTTGACAAATTCTGAAAAAACACATTATCGTGTCGCTCTTAAAGATATTTCATGTTATTATTAGTTATATAATTTTATGAAAGGGGAAGCTTTTGCTTCGAGGGTTTGCATAAGTATGGCTGTCGATTACGAATATTTTAAAAAAGAAATTCTGAAGATGACTTCCATCGATCTGAATTCCTACAAAGAAAAGCAGATGAAGAGAAGAATCGACAATCTTATCATGAAGAATAAGATCACCGGATATGATAACTATGTCGCTGCTCTTAAGTCCCAAAAACCTCTTTTCGACGAGTTTATTAACTACATTACCATTAATGTATCTGAGTTCTACCGTAACCCCGATCAGTGGGAATACATGGATAAGACCGTTATTCCTGCACTGGTTAAGAAGTTCGGTAACAGACTGAAGATCTGGAGTGCTGCATGTTCGACCGGAGATGAGCCTTATTCGCTTGTTATGGCCCTTTCCAAGCATGTACCCCTCTCCAATATCATGATCACCGCAACAGACCTTGATAAGACCGTTATAGCCAAGGCTAAGGTTGGTCTCTATGATGCCAAATCCATCGCAAATGTTCCCGATGAGTTTAAGAAGAAATACTTCACTCAGGTTGGACCTTCCTACAAGATTTCCGATGAGATCAAGGCTCATGTTAAATTCAGTGAGCATAACCTTCTTAAAGACAGATACGATACCAATTACGATATGATCGTCTGCAGAAACGTTCTTATCTACTTCACCGATGAAGCTAAGGACCAGGTGTTCAGAAAGTTCTTTGATTCCATTAAGCCCGGCGGATTCCTCTTCATCGGATCTACCGAACAAATCGTAAATTACAAGGATATGGGCTATACCAGAGAGAATTCTTTCTACTACGGAAAGCCTCAATAATTCATTTGAGTATAAAAAAGAATCGGCAGATATCTGCCGATTCTTTTTGTTTATGTTTAAATGTTAAATTATTGTACCACGCCTACAACAACGGTAGGGAAGTGCCCTGCCATATAGCAGGGACCGTACCAGATAATATCGCTGCTGTATGCTGTACGCGCTGCTTCGGGGGTTATGGTTGATCTGAAGATAATACCCATATAAGTGAAAGTGTCATAGCAGGTTACGCCTTCTGCTGTAGTCATGGCCTGAAGAACTCTGCCATTCAGTGCACCGGGCTGTTCCATTTCTACAACCTTTTCTTCATTAACGCTTCCGTCATCAAATTCGTCATTTATAGGCATTGTTGATTTGGTTTCAGTGCCGGATACGGCTGCTTGAGACACTAAAGATGGAATAAGACACAAAGCACCTGAAAGAGCAATGGCGGATAATTTAGTACATATTTTGAGAACTTGCTAAACATTAGAAAAATAATAGTCTCTTTGCAAAAGGATATGATATAGATATAATATAAAATGAGATTAGGGATATTTTGGTTAGCATAATATATTTAGATAAGCCCTTGGCAAGCGTGTGTCAAGGGAAGAAAATCTGGTATCTTACAGGTTTCCTTTCCGAAAAATATAGGAAAGGAGAAAGCCATGTTTAGAGGTGAAATAATGAATTATACCGTTCTTTTTACATGGGATGAAGATGCTAATGTTTGGATTGCAACTAGTCCGGATATTATTGGTCTTGTGCTTGAATCTGAGTCTTTGGATGACTTGATGAACAGAGCTAAGGAAGCAATCCCTGAATTACTTGAACTTAATTCTCAAAAGCCCGCTAAGGTTATCAGTTATATATGTAATCGTACACAGACCATGGCGTATGCTTAATGGCTGAATATGAGAAGAAAGTTAGGAAGGTATTAAAAGAATACGGATGCCAATTTGTATGTCATGGTAAAGGAGACCACGATGTATGGTACAATCCCGTAAACGGTGTATCTGTAGCTGTTGATGGGAAAATTAAATCAAGACATACAGCTAATGCGATTATGAAAGAGATTGGCATAGATTATCATTTCTAAATTTAAAGGGAGCGGTTCTCGGTAACCGCTCCCTTTGCGCTTTAGTATGTAGATGCCAGCATCGCAATAATATGTGCCGCATATTTGTTAAATGCGTTTCTGTCGCGCTTGAGATCGTCAGTGAGTTCAAAGAACTGATCTGTGCTGTGATATTCCCTTCTGAAGAGGGGCTCGAAAAGAGTGTCCCACTGAGGGAGGTAACTTGAAGTCTTTCTTGTGTAGCATGTAGCTGCCGTTGCCTGAGTGCGGTGATCCTTGTCTACGAAAGATGCTACAGACTTGTGAAGTGCTGTATCTTCTTCCGGTAGATAGTAGTAGTCCTGATATCCGGCATAGAAGTACTTCATTTCTTCGTTGTAGAGAGGAACCTTTATCTGAGCTTCATCGCCGTCAGCTTTGATATAGCATCCGTGGGCAAATGAGGCGATGGCTCTGGGAAGAGGAGATTCAAGCTTAACGCTCATGATGATCTCACTCTGAGTCTGTCCGTTGTAATCAGTATAGGTGTCTGCATGAACTTTGCTTACTCTGAGTTTTCCCGAAGTCATGTCGCAATAAGCAAGCATGGGAAGTATTCTGATCATTCCCTTTAAATCATCCTCATTGTGGAGGAGAAGAGAATTACATGCAAAGTCTGAAGGATTGTTTACATAGTCGTGATATATTCCAATCAAATCTCCTCCGGAAAAGACATCTGCTCTGTCTATTCCTAAGAATTTCTCGATGGATTTCTGCTTAAGAGAAGTAAGTCCCAGTAAATGCTTTAAGGGGCTTATTCTTTTATAAAGGTCTATTCCGTTAAAAGAATCAATGGAAAGATTAAGCTCAAGAGCTGTGATCTTCTGGGTCAGATAGGGGAGATCGAACTGATTTCCGTTGAAATGAATGAAAGTGTCATATCCGCCTTCTACTGCAAAATCAAAGAAGGCTTCTATGATGTCCTTTTCCTCTTCATATTTCTCTGCAAACCACTGCTTGGTACACCATTTATTATCAGATCTGTATGCACATCCTATCAGATACAGGTAGGAAGTTCTTGCTGTAAATCCAGTAGTTTCTATGTCGATAAAAAGCAGGGAATCGGGATCGGTGAGTTTTCCGATATCATAAGATGAACTGAATTCTTCAAGAGTCTGGGTAGTTTCTTTCATGATAGCCTCTTATGGGAAAATGGTGAATGAACTAAGTAAAACTATACCAAAAACAGGCTTATTTATCAATTATACGCAAAAGAAAACTGCCTTCTCCGAGAAGTGGAAAAGGCAGTTGTTTTACTTATTATGATTACTTTACAACATCTACAAGAACGGTAGGGCAGTGCTTTGCGATGTAGCAAGGTCCGTACCAATCCTCACCCTCGATGAAGATCTGAGCAGCCATCTCTGAAGTGATAGCTGAGGTGAATACATATCCCTGATACTCGAAGGTATAGAGAAGAGTTACACCCTGGGTCTTTGCAAGTGCCTGAATGATTCTGTAGTTGACAGCGCCGTTGCAGTTATAGAAGACAACCTTCTGAGGATTCTCGCTTCCGTCATGGTTAATTCCCTGAGCAGCTTTTACAATATCTTCAACAGTTGTGGTGATTTCTTCACTGAAAAGATCATCAGGGGTTTTAGGAGAACCTAATGCAATTCTGTACCAAGCATCGATTCCTCCACGGTTTGCCGAGTTTCCGATAATTGTTATTGTATATCCGTCTGCACTTACGCTATAGATTATTCCGTCCTGTCCCGCAATGTAATTTTCATCATTTTGCTCATAATACTCTAAGAAATCTATTGAAGAAACAGGAAAAGGCGTAGTAAATGTCATGGTAAAATCTTCGTTTAATTCAGTGCCCCAAAAGTATATATTTGCCGTAAGGTTATCGTGATATCCTTCTCCATACATATCCAATATGTCAAGATCAATAGTTGACGTAAAGTCTTCACTCATACCACTATAATTCTGTTCATCATCATGGATAGTAAACCTATATCCATAAGTACTGATTGCTGCTTCTGCTCTTGTAGCAGGTACAAAACTGAGTACTCCTGCGACTGCCATGGCTGAAAAGCCGGTAAGAATTTTGAGAAATTTATTATTCATTTTTCCCCTCCTAAATTATAAATAATCCATAAAATAATAATATATTTTTTATAAAATCTCAAGTTTAAAAATCTGTCAATTAAGCCACGGAAGTATGGAAAAAAGGCACGTATTAAGGTATATTATTAATTGTGTGTAAAAATACCTTAACAGGTGGTTGAAATGGCTAAATTTACTTTTAAGGGCGGAATTCACCCTTATGACGGCAAGGACCTCTCCAAGGACAAACCGATAGTCGATGCGGTGCCCGGCGACGAGATGGTATTTCCCTTAAGCCAGCATATAGGAGCTCCCGCCAAACCCCTTGTAAAAAAGGGTGATCTTATCTTAAGGGGCCAGATGATCGCTGAAGCAGGCGGTTTTGTTTCTGCTCCCGTCTATTCATCCGTTTCAGGAATAGTCAAAAACATTGAAAAAAGAAGAGTTGCCACAGGCGATATGGTAGAGAGCATCATTATCGAAAATGATGGTCTCTTTAATGAAGTCGAATATGATGCCGTAGACGACTGGACCAAGCTTTCCCGCGATGAGATCATCGCCAAGGTGGCTAAGGCCGGAATCGTCGGCATGGGCGGAGCGGGCTTCCCTACCAGTGTAAAGCTCTCACCCAAAGAGCCCGACAAGATTGACTACATTATCGCTAACTGTGCCGAGTGTGAGCCTTATCTTACTTCCGATTATCGAAGGATCATCGAAGAAGGAGAGAAGGTTGTAGAGGGACTTCGCATTATGCTCTCTCTTTTCCCGGATGCGCACGGCATCATTGGAGTAGAGGATAATAAGCCCGAGTGCATCGGACACCTCACTAAACTAACTAAGAAAGACACCATAATCAGTGTCAAAGAGTTAAAGACCAAATATCCTCAGGGTGCTGAGCGTCAGCTGATCTTTGCAACCACCGGAAGAAAGGTCAATTCCAAGATGCTTCCTGCAGATGTGGGCTGCATAGTAAATAACGTTGATACTATCTGCGCTATATACAATGCGGTGGTTCTCGGAAAGCCCCTCATGGAAAGAATCGTAACCATAAGCGGTGATGCGGTAAGATCTCCCGGCAATATGAGAGTTCCCTGCGGAATGTCGTATACAGAGCTTATAGATCAGAAGGGTGGATTTAAAGTAAAACCCGCAAAGCTGATCTGCGGCGGTCCCATGATGGGATTTGCGCTCTTTACCACGGATGTTCCCGTTACCAAGACTTCAACCGCGCTTCTTGCTTTTACGGAAGATCAGGTTGCGGAATCGGAGACTACACCATGCATCAATTGCTCCAGATGTGTTGAAGCATGTCCCGCAGGTCTTATGCCCGGTAGGCTCTCCGATATGGTGGAAGCTCACGATAACGAGAGATTTGTTGCAAACGGTGGTATGGAATGCTGCGAGTGCGGATGCTGCTCATATGCATGTCCCGCAAAACAGCCTCTTACCCAGAACATCAAAACCATGCGTAAGATGGAGCTTGCTAAGCGTAAAAAATAAATTCCAAAGAAGGATACATATATGAGTCTTCCTAAGGTATCATCCAATCCACATATAAGGAGCGCAGCTACAACACAGCTGATCATGCTGACTGTAATCCTGGCGCTCATGCCTGCTTTCGGATACGGCATATATAACTTCGGTATCAGAGCTTTGTTTGTCTGTATCGTATGCGTCGCATCCACTGTTTTATCGGAAGTGGTGTTTGCACTTATCACGAAAAAGAAGATCAGGGTCGATGATCTTTCCGCTGTTGTAACCGGACTTCTTCTTGCACTTAACCTTCCTGTTTCCATTCCTTTATGGCAGGCAGCTCTCGGTTCTGTTTTTGCAATAGTAGTAGTTAAGGAACTCTTCGGAGGCCTTGGCAAAAACTTTATGAACCCTGCACTGGGAGCAAGATGTTTTCTTCTTATATCTTTCCCTGTTGCAATGACTAATTTCGATACTGACTGCTACACCGGTGCAACACCTCTTGCACTTCTTAAAGCCGGTGAAGCTGTCAATGTTAAAAACATGATCTTAGGTTCCATTCCCGGAACCATCGGTGAGACCAGCATGATAGCAATTCTCATTGGTGCTGTGATCATGCTACTGTGCGGTGTTATCGATCTTAAGATTCCCGCAAGCTACATTCTTACATTTCTTGTATTTATGATTCTTTTCGGAGGCCATGGATTTGATCCCGCTTTCCTTGCAGCACATCTTGCAGGCGGCGGACTTATGCTCGGTGCTTTCTTCATGGCAACCGACTATGTCACCAGACCTACATCAGCAAAGGGACAGATCATCTTCGGTATTTTCCTAGGAATCCTTACCGGAATATTCAGAGTCTTCGGGCCTTCCGCCGAAGGTGTTTCTTATGCGATCATTTTCGGAAACTGCTTAGTTCCTCTTATCGATAAGTTCACGGTTCCCGTTCCTTTTGGAATCAATCCTTCCGAATTCAGGAAAGGAGGTAAGAACTGATGAATAAAGATTATGTTGCAGCAGCCAAGGATGCGCTTGTTCTTATAATCATCACTCTTATTGCAGGCCTTTGCCTGGGCGGTGTTTATGAGCTTACTAAGGAGCCCATTGCTCATCAGAAGGAACTTGCCGTTACCGAAAGCTGTAAAGCTGTTTTCCCCGATGAGGAAGGTTTTACTCCCGTAACAAATTTCGTTCTTTCCGATACAACCGTTTCCGTAGGTCTTGCACTTCAGTTAAAACAAAACGGAGTAACAGTCGGAAATATCTATACGGCAATGGCTGCAGACGGAACTGTTGCAGGCTATGCGGTTGAAGTGACATCAGCAGAAGGTTACGGCGGAGACATTCGTATCATGTGCGGTATTACTTCCGAGGGCGTTCTCAGAGGTATCTCAATCCTGGAAATCGGTGAGACCGCAGGACTCGGAATGAGAGCTGAGAGCGTTATCGTTCCTCAGATTCATAACCTTGATGTAGCAGAAATTACTTATACAAAAACAGGAAAAACTTCGACTGATGAGATTGATGCCATCAGTGGAGCCACCATTACAACAAGAGCATTTGTAAACATGATAAACGGAGCTCTTGAAGTTTGTAATGAGATTAATCCTGTAAAGGGGGACGCTTAAATGAAACAGATTAGTGAGCGCCTTTATAACGGAATAATTAAAGAAAATCCCACCTTTGTTCTGACACTTGGTATGTGCCCTACTCTTGCGGTTACCACATCCGCAATGAACGGACTGGGAATGGGACTTACAACATGTGCGGTTCTTGCTTTGAGCAATCTTTTTATCTCGCTTCTGAGAAAAGTAATACCTGACAAAGTGAGAATCCCCGCATTCATAGTTATCGTAGCTTCATTCGTTACGATAGTTCAGCTGCTTTTGGAAGCATATCTTCCCGCACTGAACCAGTCACTCGGAATATACATTCCTCTTATAGTTGTTAACTGTATAATCCTGGGACGTGCGGAAAGCTATGCATATCATAATCCTCCCATTCCTTCACTTTTTGACGGACTCGGAATGGGACTCGGATTTACCGGTGCACTTACCATCTTAGGTATATTCAGGGAGTTCATCGGAAGCGGAACATTCTTCGGAAACAGAGTATTTCCCGAAGAGTATGGCGTAACAATCTTCGTTCTTGCCCCCGGTGCATTCTTTGTACTTGCTGCACTTGTTGCGGTTCAGAACTACATCAAGGCTAAGATGGAAGCTAAGGGTAAAGATACTTCCAAGATTGGATCCGGATGTGGAATGAACTGCATGGGATGCCCCGAAGCAAAGGGATGCTCCAAGGCAGAGAAAAAGGCTGAGCCTGAAGAAAAGGCAGAAGAAAAAGCTGAAGAGCCTGAGCAGGAATCGAAGGAAGAATCCAAGGCAGAGCCTGTAGAAGAAGCTAAGGCAGAACCTGAATCGGAATCTAAGGAAGATGCCAAGGAAGAGGCTTCTGAAGAAGAATCAAAAGAGTCTTCTGAAGAAACTTCAGAAGAAGCTCCCAATGAGAAATCCGAGGAAGAAAAGAAACCTTCCTCATCAAACAGTCAGTTTAATAACAAGAAGAAAAATAAAGGCAAAAGGAGGAAATGAATATGGACGGATTTAAAGAAATGCTCCTTTTGCTTGTAGGTTCCTCATTGGTATCCAATGTAGTCCTGAGCCAGTTCCTCGGTCTTTGTCCTTTCCTGGGTGTATCCAGAAAGATCAAGACCGCAGCCGGAATGGGAAGCGCGGTTATCTTCGTAATAACCCTTGCAAGCTTTGTTGCGGGCGTATTATACAAGCTGATTCTTGTTCCACTTAATATCACATATCTCCAGACCATCGTATTTATACTGGTCATTGCGGCACTGGTTCAGTTTGTAGAGATGTTCCTTAAGAAGATGATACCTTCGCTTTATCAGGCACTTGGTGTTTACCTGCCTCTTATCACCACCAACTGTGCTGTTCTCGGTGTTGCGGTAAGCAATGTTCAGAAAAACTATGGTGTCCTTAAGGGTGTGGTAAACGGATTCGGTACTGCAGTCGGATTTACCATTGCCATCGTGATCCTTGCGGGTATCAGAGAAAAGATGGAATATACCGAAGTTCCCGGACCTTTCAAAGGAATGCCTATAGTTCTGCTCACTGCAGGCCTTATGGCTATCGCTTTCTGGGGATTTTCAGGACTTCTGTAAAAAAAGGGGAAAGAAATGACAGGTGTATTAACAGCTGCATTATGTACAGCATGCGTCGGAATATTCGTAGGACTTTTCCTGGGCGCTGCGGGTATTATTTTCAAAGTAAAAGTAGATGAAAGAGAAGAGAAGGTTCTTGCCGCTCTTCCCGGAAATAATTGCGGAGGATGCGGATATCCCGGATGTTCCGGGCTTGCAGCCGCAATCGTAAAAGGTGAAGCTCCCGTAAACGGATGCCCCGTTGGCGGAAGCGAGGTCGGAGCCAAGGTTGCTAAGATCATGGGTACCGATGCAGGAGAATGCGTAAGGCAGGTTGCTTTTGTAGCCTGTGCCGGCGACTGTGAAAAGGCTCAGGAGAACTATGAGTATGTAGGTCCTAAGGATTGCAGAGTCGTTGATTTTGTTCCTGCGGGTGGTCCCAAGGCATGCAGAGAAGGTTGTCTCGGCGGAGGCACATGTGTTTCCGTATGTCCCTTTGATGCAATCCATGTGGTTAACGGAATCGCGATGGTTGATAAAGAAGCTTGTAAGGCTTGCGGTAAGTGTGTTGCTGCATGCCCCAGAAAACTTATCAGCCTTGTTCCTTATGATGCAAAGCATCTGGTTGCATGTTCCTCACATGCAAGAGGTCCCGAGGTAATGAAGGCATGTTCCGCAGGATGTATCGGATGCGGCCTTTGTGCAAGAAATTGTCCCGTTAATGCCGTTACTGTTACCGATAATCTGGCCCGTATCGATCAGTCAATCTGTACCGGATGCGGTGCGTGCGTAGAAAAGTGCCCTAAGAAGATCATAGTATAACTGCTTATGAGTAATAAAATGAACCTTCCCGATGACAATGATAAAAGAGAGATCACGCCACAGCTTACAGCGGCTATGGTGATGAGTGCCTTTATCATTCTTTTGATCATCGTGATTGTTCTCATCTCAAACAGAAAACCTCATCATCAGCAGACTCCTCAGATTCCTGATCCTGTTCTTGCGGAGAATGAGAGCCCTGTTGTGAAGCCGGAGGAACCTGAAGTCAGTGATGTTAAACCCGGTGATCTGGATTTCTGGGATATGTACCCCGAAAACAATGGTGACGGTGAAGACGAAACCGGGACTCCCGCTAATGATAAGGAATCAGACTCGGATAAAGAAGGTACGGAAGAAAATGAAACGCCTACCGAAGCCACCGATGGAAAGCATACTCTTGTAATTAACAGAGACGGCTCCGAAGAATGGGTTCTCATAACGCCTTACCTTCCCAAGAATGATTACGATTATACGAATCTTGTATCTCAGTCCGGAAGGATGACTTATTACACGGACAGCAGAGTAACGTCTTATCTGGGTGTGACCATTGATAAGTATGATGATTACGTGGATTTCGGACTCCTCAGGGATGACGGTATCGATTATGTAATGGTCAGGGTCGGTGTCAGAGGCTACGGCACCGGAATCATCACACTTGATGAGTATTATACCGACAATATCTCCAGAGCGAATCAGGCGGGTTTGGACGTTGGTCTGTATTTCTCCTCCCAGGCTATAACCGTTGAGGAAGCCACTGAAGAGGCGGTTGCCCTTATAGCCGTAGCTCAGGAGAATAAGATCACATATCCTCTTGCCATAGATATCGGGTTTATCCTGAATGATACTTCCAGAATAGAGGATCTGACTAAGGCAGAGAAAACTGAGATCATAAGGACCTTTGCCGATACCATTAAAGAAGCCGGATTTAACTGCGTGATCCACGCGGATAAGGAATTTCTGATAAAAGAGATCGATCTGAGCAAATTCTCGGATGTGGACATATGGCTGGATAACAACGGAGATCTTCCGGATTACCCCTATGCCTTTACCATGTGGGAATATGCATCCAACGGAACTGTGGACGGATTAAACGGACCCGCGGACATGTCCATTTCGTTTATAGACTATACACAAAAGTAAGAACAAGCCTGACTATCAGTCAGGCTTTAAATTTATATGCCCGATGAAGGACGAAAAACAGAATTGCCTTATAAATTCGGATTTATCTTTACTGAGTTGTATATCTCTGCGTATACTTTACCTGACACCTCATCTATGTAATTCTCGGGCCAGTTCTTATCCACGTTCTTTCTTTTAAGCACATCCACAGCCTTATTGTAAGCTATGGCAGCTTCCAGTGCCGACTCGTAGAAACCGATCTTGGTATACCCTGAAGTGTGAATTCTGGCGATATACCCCTTGTTGTCAGGGGAAACTATAACTCCGTGATAAGTGTTCAGAATCTCCAGATTGGACCTTCTGTAGTCGTAAGGGTCGCCGTTTATGAATCTGCAGTCCCTTCCTTCTACGGAATAGGGCTTTAGACCGAATCTGGAGCCCAAAGAGACCTGTGAGCCGTAATCTGCCACGAAATAATGTCCGCCCCTTTTTGATATCTTGTGGGATGAAAAATAGAACAGATCCTCCAGATCAAAGGTAAATACGATATCCGGGGTCAGATAATAGTTGAAATAGTCCTTCCTGAGGTATATGGGAGTTCCGATATAAATGCCGTTGTCTCTTAAATTCATGAGAATTACGGCTTTTTCATATTTAAGAGCCCTAAAATCTTGAAAATCATCCAATGAAATGCTATTGTTTTCAAGGACTTTTAAAGCGGTAAGATATGCTTTATGAGCTTTTTTTACATCGGGATACGAACCCAGGGAGATATGGCGTGAAGATTTGGTCACCGATGCTCGGTACAAGACCTTGCCGGCGGCCGTTTCGGTAATATAGACTCCCTTTGGGATTTTTGCGTTATTTTCCGATTTGCTCATGGAAACATTGTAACACAGGAAGGACTAATATTATGAAAGAAGTTACTTATTCAAGTACAAGAGGAGAGGGTAAGAAATACACCGCCTCCATGGCTGTATTGCAGGGACTTGCTTCCGACGGAGGTCTTTTTGTTCCCGATTCCATTCCTGCTCTTGATAAGTCATTGAAAGAACTCTCAGAGATGGATTATCAGGGCCTTGCATATGAAGTTATGAAGCTTTTCCTCACCGACTATACCGAGGACGAGCTCAAAAAGTGCATTGCTGCGGCTTATGATTCCAAATTTGATACCGAGGAGATCGCACCCCTTTCAGAGAGCTGCGGATCTTATTATCTCGAGCTTTTCCACGGTGCAACCATCGCATTCAAGGATATGGCTCTTTCACTCCTTCCTCATCTTATGACCACTGCAGCTAAGAAGAACGGTCTCGAAAAAGAGATCGTAATCCTGACCGCTACCAGCGGAGATACCGGAAAGGCAGCCCTTGCCGGATTTGCTGATGTTCCCGGAACCAGGATCGTTGTCTTTTATCCCAAGAGCGGTGTTTCTCCCATCCAGGAGAAGCAGATGGTTACCCAGAAGGGTGCCAACACCATGGTAGTCGGAATCCACGGAAACTTCGACGACGCACAGACAGGCGTTAAGAAGATCTTCGGAGACAAGGAATTTGCCAAGGAGCTGGACGAGAAGGGATTCGTATTTTCATCCGCAAACTCCATCAATATAGGAAGACTTGTTCCTCAGGTCTGCTACTATGTATGGGCTTATACCAGACTTCTTAAAGAGGAGAGAATTAAGGACGGCGATCAGATCAACGTCTGCGTTCCTACCGGAAACTTCGGTAACATCCTCGCTGCTTTCTATGCCAAGAACATGGGACTTCCCATTAAGAAACTTATCTGTGCTTCAAATACCAATAAGGTTCTTTTCGACTTCTTTGAGTCCGGAACCTATGACAGAAACAGAGATTTCCATGTAACTTCATCACCTTCCATGGACATCCTTATTTCCAGCAATCTTGAGAGACTTATCTACATGATCGCAGGATATGATACCAAGAGATGTGCAGAGCTTATGAACGAACTTTCCGGAAACGGAAAATACACCATTAGCGATTCCGAGAAGAAGGGCCTTGCCGATTTCTACGGCGGATATGCCGATGAGAAGGAGACTTCAGAGCAGATCTCCAAGATCTACAAGACCAGCGGATATGTTATCGATACTCATACCGCTGTAGCTTCATATGTATGTGATAAGTATAAGGCTGAGACCGGAGATAATACTCCCGTGGTTATCGCTTCAACCGCAAGCCCTTATAAGTTCACCAGATCCGTAATGAATTCCATCGATCCCGAGTATGACAAGAAGACCGATTTCGAACTCATCGACGATCTGTGCAAGATCTCCAATGTAGCCATTCCTCAGGCTATCGAAGATATCAGAACCGCTCCCGTTCTTCACAAGACCGAGTGCGATATTGATGAAATGAAAACTGTTATTGCGGGATTCCTGAAATGAAAAGAACAATTGCAGAAGAGTACGTAAAAAGGCTTGATGCCTTAAGAAGTGAAATGCTCGCCGCCGGGACAGATGTATATTATGTCCCGGGCGGTGATTTTCATATGTCCGAATACATTTCGGACTATTTTAAATGCAGAGAATATCTGTCCGGTTTTGACGGATCAAACGGTGAAATGGTCATAACCAAGGACGGCGCTTATCTCTGGACCGACGGAAGATATTTCCTTCAGGCTGAAGAACAGCTTCAGGGAACGGGTATCAAACTTATGAAGATGGGAGAGTCCGGGGTCCCCAAGCTTTCCGATTTTATCAAGGACTCTCTTCACGACGGAGAATCCCTGGGATTTGACGGCCGTCTGGTTCCCGCTTATTTCTATGACATTATCAAAAAGAAGATTAGCGGTAATGATATTGCATTTATTACCGATATAGATTTAGTGGGTAATATATGGCAGGACAGACCTGCACTTCCTTCCGGTAAAGCATGGATACTAGATGATTCCTATACCGGAATGAGCTTTGATGAGAAGCTCTCCAAAGTTAGAGAAAAGCTTTCCGAAGATGATTGCGATATGCTTGTTCTTTCATCTCTTGATGATATCGCATGGCTTTTCGGATTCCGCGGAAATGACATTGATTTCAATCCCGTTGCTCTTTCTTATGCAGTGGTCACCTCTGATAAGAGCGTGCTTTACATGGACGAAGAGAAGGCAGCGGATATTAAAGATCAGCTTACTGCCAAGGGCGTAGAGATAAAAGGTTATGAAGAGATCTTCTGTGATCTTAAGGCAATGGATCCTTCATTGAAAGTAAGTCTCGACAGATCCTGTACCAATTTAAAGCTTACTTCATCTCTTCCCGGTAATGTTAAGACTTTTGATAAGCCTTCACCTACCGTATTGCTCAAAGCATGCAAGACCGAAACAGAGGTCGAGAATGAGAGAAAAGCTCATATCTCAGACGGGGCAGCACTTACAAGAATTCTTTATTACCTTAAGAAGATTCAGGGAACTCCCGAACTTCTCGAAGGCAGGATAACAGAGCTGGATGTTGCAGAAAAGCTTCTTTCATACAGAGCTGAGGCTGATGATTTTAAGGGTGAGAGTTTTGCACCTATTGTTGCAACAGGTGCACACGGAGCAATCATCCATTATGAGCCCACTCCCGAGACAAATGTCCCGGTAGAAAATAATACGCTTATCCTTCTGGATACCGGCGGACATTATATGAGAGGAACAACCGATGTTACCAGAACGGTTTCAATCGGAACCCCCTCAGAGAAGATGAAAAAGCTTTATACCGCGGTTCTCAAAGGAAACGTCGCGCTTTCACATACGGTTTTCAAAAAAGGAACCATCGGAAGGACACTGGATATCCTTGCAAGAAAGCCTCTCTGGGACCTGGGATATGATTACAATCACGGAACAGGTCACGGTGTCGGATATCTTCTCAATGTACATGAAGGTCCCCAGAACATCTCCACCGGAAGCCGTACAAACGGAGATACTCCGTTTGAAATCGGTATGATAACTTCCGATGAGCCCGGTGTATACCTGGCAGGGGAGTTCGGAATCAGAACCGAGAACATGATGGTATGTGTTCCCAAGGGAAAGAATGATTTCGGAGAGTTTTACGGATTTGAGACTCTTACCATGGCTCCCTTTGACAGAGATCTTATTGATGTAAACATGCTTACCAATGAAGAACTTGAAGCCGTTAATGAGTATCACAAAGTTGTTTATGAGACTATATCCGATCTTCTTCCCGAAGAAGTCAAAAACTGGCTGTATGAAGTAACAAGACCATTAAACAGATGAACAATCAAATAAGTACCACCAGCAATTATCGTATCACGGAAGCCGCGGGGAGATTTTTTCTCTATGATATCTCGGAAAGCGGCCTTATTCACAAGAAGCCGCTTCCCTTGAACCGTACCGGATACGATATTGCGCGGTTATGGCTAAATGAAAAATCAGAAGAAGAGATAGTCAAAGAGCTTTCTTCGCAATATGATATGGATCCCGAAGTTATTGGAATAGACGTAAAGTCTTTTTTTTCCGATCTTCAAAAGAAGGGATATTAAGTATTACATTTGAGGTGAAAAATGAACGTCCTGCTTATCGGAGGCGCAAGTACCTTTCTAAACAACCTTATAATCAAAATGAAGAAGGAAGGCCACAGAGTCTACCTTCTTACAGGGTCAAGATACGACAACAGACCTTACCAGAAGGTTTTCGAAAAATACAATTTCAGCTATGACAGTACCTGTCTTAACGAGATATTCGAAAGCATAAGACCAGATCTGACCATTTATATGGGTGCTTATGATACCAATTTCAACTGGGATAAGTCAGATGAAGAAGCCGTAAAATATTCAGCTAGAATGATGAATATTCTTATGGCTTATGTTATGGCAGGCAGCGGAAGATTTGTCTACCTTTCTTCAAGTGAAGTTTATTCAGGTGATTACAAAGAAGAGATAACCGAAGAAGTTATTCCTTCACCTTCAGGATATAAGGGAATGGTTCTTGCTCAGGCTGAGGAGATGTGTACCAGCTACCGTAAGAGCACCGATAAGGATATCGTTATCCTAAGACTCGATAATGTATTTGTTATTCCCGAGCATGTGGAAGATACTACAGATCCCTGCTCAAGGATGATCATTGAAGGCCTTCATAAATACGTTATCCCTATCGAAAACAACCATAAGATCGCGCTTACATATGTTACCGATGCAATCGAGTGCATCTATAAGGTTTCCACGGCTGAAAACCATATGAAGCCTTTGTATAATATTTCATCATCCGAACCTGTATCCGAGCAGTATGTTGCGGAACAGATCATTAAGCACATGGGATTCAGGGTTGAGACCGCAAGCACCGGAATGAATGCATCCCAGCTTGTACTTTCCAATGAAGCTTTTTCCTGGGAGTTCGGATATGTATCCCTTTGTGATTTCAGCAGGATAATCGCCAAAGTCGTATCTCAGATGAAGAGATACAGACGTACATTCGTATTCGGTGAATCTATGAAGAGAAGTTTTAAAGAAAGACTTCTTGAAAAAGCCGGAACTGCGATCAAAGTTCTCATTCCTTTCCTTGAAAACGTTATTGCCTTCGGATTAGTTTCACTTATTGAATCCGTTGCGGGAAACAGTACGTTTTTTGCAAAAATGGATTTCTATTTACTGTATGTCCTTCTCTTTGCTGTTTTCTACGGTCAGCAGCAGGCTACGGTTTCAGCAACACTTTCCGTTCTCGGATATCTCCTCAGCAAGATCACAGGTCAGACCGGCGTGTCCGTTCTTGTAGACAGCGGTACCTATCTGTGGATCGCACAGCTCTTCATCATCGGTCTTGTTGTAGGTTACATGCGAGATACCATCACCAAGATGAAAAGAGAACATGAAGAAGATCATGATTACCTTACTCTTCAGCTCCGTGATATCAAGGATATCAACGACAGCAATGTAAGAGTTAAGGATGCTCTTGAAACTCAGATAATCAATCAGAATGACAGTGTAGGAAAGATTTATGCCATAACTTCCCGTCTGGATCTTTATAATCAGGAAGAAGTTTTGTTCCATGCGGCTGAGATTGTATCCGACATCATGAAGAGTAAGGATGTATCCGTCTATACCGTCGGTGCTTCCGAATATGCAAGACTCTTTTCCTATACATCCGAGAAAGCAAAGGTTCTTGGCAATTCCGTAAGATGTCGAGATCTCGGAGAGATGTGGGATGCATTTGCACAGAAGAAAGTATTTATCAACAGATCGCTTTCAGAGGAACTTCCCGTTATGGCTTCCGCTATCTACGGTGATGAAGGCGACGTTCAGATAATCATTATGATCTGGTCCCTCCCCTGGGAAAGCATGACCCTCGGACAGGCTAACCAGCTTGTTGTTATCGGAGCACTTATCCGAAGCGCCGTTGTAAGAGCCAATAAGTATCTTGCTGCTCTTGAAGATGAGATGTATGTCGGAGAAAGCCATCTTCTTGAAGCAGATGCGTTTAAGAATCTTGTTACCGCATATACAAATGCGATGAAAGCCGGACTTACCGAATGTGTTGTCATAAAGCTTCATTATGATGGCGTTGATTCCGAAAGTTACAGTGAAAAACTATATTCCAAACTCAGAGACCATGACTATGTTGGTTTCCTTGAAGATGGTAGTCTGGGACTCCTTCTTGCAAATTCCGGAGTTGATGATGCTGAGAAAGTTATGGAAAGACTTAAGCCTTTCGGTTATTCGGGCGAGATAATGGAGGAAATCGAGTGATGAATTCTCATCTTACGATTCTTCTTATCGTATTTGTCATCAATTTAATCATATCACTCATTTACCTGGTGATAGGCCTTGGCCGTAAGACGAAGTCTATCGTTCTTAAGTTTACGGTAATGGCTTTGTGTCCTGTCCTCGGACCTATGTTTTTCGGCCTGTCATATCTGTTCTATAAGTTCTTTTTCTCTGAGCCTGTTGATCTCGAGGACGTAATATTCAGTAAAGATAAAGTTAAATCCACCTTCCGTGCCGAGGAAGACAGAGAGCGAAATCTGGTTTCAATCGAAGAAGCAATAGCAGTCACGAATGAATCGGATCTCAGAACTCTTATGATGAACGTCGTAAGAGGAGATGTTCGTCAGACACTCACTTCCATTTCACTTGCTCTTGAAAGTGACGATTCCGAAACTGCTCATTATGCTGCTTCTGTACTTCAGGATGCTCTCGGGGAATTCAGGGCTAATGTAGAGAAGTACCGCAAGATGATGGGAGAGGATAAGGAAACAAGGATTTATGCCGCTGAGGCAGCCGTGACTTATATGGACGGTGTCCTCAAGCAGAAAGTATTTACTCCCATTGAGCAGAAACACTATGTGAAGATCATGGAAAGCATATGCGGAGTCATATATGACGAAGCTCCCGAATCCATGGAACTGTCATATCTTGAAGCAATATGTATGAGACTTCTTGAGATAGAAGATACGGATGCGTGTGAAAAGTGGTGTGACAGACTTGTTGAGATGTTCCCCGAAACTCTTCCTTCTTTTACATGCAGATTGAAACTTTATTTCAACAAGCATGACAGAGAAAAATTCTTTAGTGTGATAAATGAACTCAAAGCTTCATCCGTTGTTGTAGACAGGGAGACATTGGAGCTTATAAGAGTTTTTATGTAAGGTAAAAGTAATGGTTTCCAGAAGGAATTTTTTTGCGATATTTCTGATGATGTTCGTCGTATTGTTCCTGTGTCAGTTCTCACAGGCAATGCATGAGAATATATCGCATTCCGACAATGATGAATATGAAAGCATTGATATTCCGACATCCGCGGATGTGTGGGTTCCGGGAAGGTCTTTTGAAGTCCCTGAGGGTACTGATCTTACCGGTATCGATACATTCAAGAAGACGGTTCTTTTCGTTGCTGCCGATGACAGTGAGGTACTAAACACCGTAACCACATGGTGTGAGCTGACCAAGCAGGAACTGGAGGTATCAAGAAAGCTTCCTTTTTACACTTTCCTTGATCAGGATAAGGAATATATGATCCTGATTGATGCAGCTTCGGTTCCCTCCATTGATTATATGCCTTATATCCGTAATTATATTATCCGCGGAATCACTGTGGTTTTCTGCACACTTCCCAAGACTGAAGATATAAGGGAAGATGAACAGCTTAGGAATTTCCTTGGTATTACGGAAATTACAAGCGACTCGGTTTCGGTGGAAGGTATCAGGATATTTGACGGAGCATTTGTGGGCGGAGAAGCCGTTTACAAGGTCATATATCCCGAAGATGCCAAGTATCAGGATCTTAATCTGGAAATGCCCTGGTATGTCACTGCCGAAGGCTCCAAGACTTATATCGTTGGAATGATGGATGAGGATGAATACGACAGAGAGAAGTTCCCGAGAATCGTCTGGCGTTACAGTGGCGGAAATACCAAGGTGTTTGCCGTGAACGGAGATTATATGAAGGGACTTGAAGGACTTGGTCTTTTGGATCTGTTCGTTTATGAGAGTTCCGATTATGCTCTTTATCCCGTGGTAAATGCTGCATCAACAGTACTCGCAGATATGCCGGGATTTACGGATGAAAACAGTGACGCCTTAATTAATGCGTACAGCCGTGATTCAAGCGCTGCGGGACGAGATATATTCCTTCCGGGCATAATCTCTTCGGCATCCAGAAACGGCTTTGTACCAACCTTTATGCTGATCACTAAATACGACCTTGGAAGCGATGCTGCTACCGATATGAGTCCTCTGGATTTCTATCTGCAGCAGATAAATGAGATAAACGGTGAAGCAGGATTATCCCTCAGATCCGAATCATGTTTTACCATTGAAGATAAGATTGCCTTTGATACGGAGGCGCTTTCGGGAGCGGGTAGTCCTTACCGTTTCAGAACTCTTTATTATGACAGTGCGGATGAACTTGAAGAATGTGCGGATCTGCTCAGCGGGTATTCAACCGTTGCATGTGCCGATGCGGATGAACTGTTCTCATATCTGACTGATGATATAACCTGTCAGATGATAACTCAGGATGCGGCCGGGTATTCCTACAGCGGAGATTTTCTGGCAAGAAGCCTTAATACTTCCATAGGTTATTCCTCGCTTTTGATGGACCTTCATCCTACACTCTGGCCGGAGAATTCATCTGATTACTGGGAGAATTATTTTAACGTTCTCGACAGTAACGTTTCCACATATTGGAGACGTCTTGCTCTCTTTGAACAGACCACACTTTCGGAGAGTGATCTGAGAATAAGGAGAATGCTCAGTCTGGATTACGATTCCTATGCTGAGGACATTACTAACGGAAAGCTGATAACGCTTATGATTTCCGGTGGAGGAGAAGAAAGCTATTTCCTTCTCAGAACCCATGACCAAAAGATCAGTGAGATCTCGGGCGGCGAATTTACGAGAATAGATGATGACTCGTATCTGATATGTGCCCGGGAAAATACAGTAAAGATACGTATTACGGATTCGGATGATGTTTTGAGGTATTATAACCCCTTCAGGATTCCGAGATTTATGCAGGATCAGTTATGAAAATTTGTATAGTAGCGGAAGGCTGTTATCCCTATGTTGTCGGCGGTGTATCCGGCTGGATAAACAGCATGATATGTTCCTTCCCTAACATTGAATTTGAAATACTGGCTATCATTTCAAACAGGGAAGGAAGCGGAAAATTTGCATATGATCTGCCCTCAAACGTTACTGCGGTATATGAGGCATATCTGGATGATTATGATTTCAAGTCGGATCATCCCAGATTTGAGAAGAAGAAACTCAGCCGCAGCGAATACAATGCTCTCAGAAGTGTTGTCATGGGACAGAATACCGAGTGGAATGTTTTATTCGATCTGTTTAACAAAAAGAAGATCTCGGTTGATTCACTCCTCATGGGGGAGGATTTCCTACGCATAGTTGAAGAGTGCTATGAAGAGGGGTTTTCACAGATTGTTTTCTCTGACTTTTTATGGACAATGAGATCCATATATCTTCCTTTGTTCCTGATGCTGGGTACCAAGATTCCCAAAGCGGACATTTATCACTGTGTTGCAACGGGATATGCGGGAGTTTTGGGAGGAATGGCAAAGCATTTGTACGGATGTCCTCTCATGGTCTCGGAGCACGGTATTTACACAAGAGAAAGAGAAGAGGAAATACTCAAGGCTACATGGGTAGGCGGAGTTTATAAGAGCATCTGGATAGATCAGTTCAGAAAGATGTCCAAGCTTGCCTATGACAGTGCGGATATTGTCACATCTCTGTATGCACATGCGGGGAAATTACAGGAACAGATAGGCTGTCCGAAAAATAAGATTGTTATCACCCCCAACGGAATAACCGTTGAGAATTTTGAAAACATTCCTCTTAAGAATGAGGAAGAGAAGAGATACATTCAGATCGGTGCCGTACTCAGAGTCGCACCCATCAAGGATGTTAAGACCATGATCCAGGCATTTTCCTATGCCAAGGAAAAGGTTCCGGCTCTTAAGCTCTTTATCATGGGTCCCGTGGATGAGGATCCCGAATATGTACATGAGTGTTACGATCTCGTAAGAGATTTGAGAGTAAAGGATGTGGTCTTTACCGGCAGGATCAATACGAAAGAATATCTCGGAAGAATGGATTTTACCATCCTTACCAGTATTTCGGAGGGACAGCCTCTTACCATACTTGAGAGCTTTGCTGCCCACAAACCTGTTATTGCTACGGATGTAGGTGATTGTAAAGGTCTTGTTTACGGTGAAGAAGGAGATGAGTTCGGTGATGCGGGTATCATTACCCATATCATGAATACTCAGGAGATATCCGATGCCATAGTCAAACTCGCCGAGTCTGAAAAACTCAGAAACGAAATGGGTGAGGCAGGATACAAGAGAGTTTGTGAATATTTCAGAGTCGAATACATGAAGGATCAGTACAAAGATCTTTATGAGCGACTTCGTGTAATGAAGGTTGAAAGGAGCCGGTCTTAAGGTGGCAGGAATTGGTGTAAAACTAAATAAGATATACAGCAAGAGAACCATCGCCACAGGTATATGGGGGGCGGGTTACAGTACCGTTATTTCCATTGCTCCCATGGTGCTTGTTATCCTTGCGGTTTATCTGATGCAGAGATTCCTCGGCTATTCCAAGCTCAGCTACGCTTCAAGGGAATTATACTCCTGCACCGTTCTTTATATATTTATCTTCGGACTGCTTACCGCATCACCTTTTAATGCGGTTCTTTCCAAGTATATGTCGGATATCATTTATTACGATGAGTACGACAATATTATTCCCTGCTATTACGTCGGACTGTTCATGAACACTATCTTAAGTTTTACAGTGGGTGTTCCTTTCTGCATCAGGGAATATATCGTGGGAAAGGTTGATTCATATTTTATCTTCCTTGGATTTTTCGGATATATGTGCCTCATGATGGTATTTTATTCGATGCTTTATCTTTCCATCTGTAAGTCCTATAAGAGGATTTCCGTATTCTTCCTCATAGGTATGACGTTAACGGTTCTTCTGTCACTTCTTTTCGTCTATGTATTTAAGATGGAAGTTACTTATGCGATGCTGCTTTCGCTTGACCTTGGCTTTATGCTCATCGGTTCACTGGAATATGCACAGATAAGAAGCTACTTCAGGGAAAACAGCGGACGCTACAAGGAAGTACTCAGGTATTTCAAAAAGTACTGGAAGCTTGTTGCAACAAATTTCTTATACATCCTCGGACTTTACGTACATAACTTCGTATTCTGGACTACCGATATGAAGCTGGTGGTTGTAAACAGTTTCGTATGTATGCCTTCGTACGACATGGCTACATGTCTTGCGATGTTCACCAATATTTCCGCAAGCGTTATCTTCATTTCCCAGGTGGAGATGTATTTCCATGAAAGATACAGGAAATACTCGGAAGCGGTTACGGGCGGAAGAGGAATGGATATCAGAAATACCAAATCCAGAATGTTCGAGCAGTTATCCGATGAGATAATGAATCTGGTACGAATTCAGTTTATTGTCACTGTCGTAATCTTTTTCCTTGCGGTCATGATACTTCCCAGATTCGGATTCGGCGGACTAGTGCTGGATATATATCCCTGCCTTACTTCCGGATACTTTATCCTCTTCATAATGTATTCTGCGATCATATTCCTGTATTATTTCAACGATCTCAACGGTGCGCTTCTTACTGCGACTTGTTTTGTGACCTTTACATTCGCGGGCTCAATGATGTCCAAGGAACTTACACCTCTCTGGTACGGTCTGGGACTTATACTGGGAAGCTTTGCGGGATGGATCACCGCATATTACAGACTTCGTAAGATGGAGAAGACGCTGGATGTACATGTATTCTGCAGTGGTCATCTTATGAAACGCAGGGAAGGAAAGATGCCTTCCAACAAAGTTTACTCCAAGTGAAAGGAGAACGAATATGAATGCAATGGGCCTTATACTTAAGATAGTGATTATCCTTCTCGGAGCATTTTTGCTCTGCGATGCGATCTTTTCTCTTGCGAAAAGAAAAATGACTGAATCGTTTTGCCTGATGTGGGGTCTCATCTCGGTTATCACCATAATCGTAGGCGTTATTATACAGCCCTCTAAGCTGTCGGATTTCCTTTCTCCGATGAGCTTTGCACTAATAATTTTGTCACTTTATCCCCTGCTTCATATCGCACTGTTTTTCTCACATACCATTTCTGACCTTGTCCGTAAGAACAATGAGCTTGCGATAAACGTTTCGCTTCTTATCAGTGAAAACGAAGAACTGAAGAAGATGATCGAAGAGATCAAAGATGGAAAATAAAAAGATCCTGTTTGTGATCAATACTCTGGGAAGAGCGGGAGCGGAAAATGCACTTGTTTCTCTCTTAAACAGATTGGTCAATGATGACAGATACGGACAATTAAAGATTTATCTGTTCGTCTTAACGGGGCAGGGTGAACTCTTTGCCGAATTGCCTAAAGGGGTTACGGTGCTGAACAGGAAGTATAGCACTGCTTCCGTACTTGATAAAAGCGGCAGAAAAGCCCTCAGGAAAACATGTATCGGCGCTCTTATTAAGAGATTCGACGGAGTAAGACATTTTCCGTATATTATCTCCAATCTGATCTCCATGGCACGTAGCGGTGAAGTTATGCCGGATAAGCTGATGTGGAAGACACTTGCTGATGAGTGCGAAAGATTCGATGAGAATTTTGATCTGGCTGTTGCTTTCCTTGAAGGCGGATCCACTTATTATGTTGCGAATCATGTGAAGGCTGATAAGAAATGTGCCTTTGTACATGTGGATTATACTCAGGCAGGTTATTCAAGAAAGCTTGATAAGGACTGCTACGGGAAGTTCGATAAGATCTTTTCCGTATCGGATCAGGTTAAAGAAACATTTTTGAAAGTATATCCCGAGCTTCAGGATAAAGCGGAAGTATTCCGAAATATCGTGGATGCGGACAAGATCATAAAGCTTGCGGGAGAAGGCAAGGGATTTGATGACGGCTTTACCGGCAAGAGAATTGTTACGGTTTGCCGACTTACCAGACAGAAATCCCTGGAAGTTTCAGCGGAAGCAATGAGAATAATCAAAAGCCGCAGGAACCCGGGGAAGACCGCTGTCAGATGGTATATCATCGGCGAGGGCGACCGAAGAAAGGATCTGGAAAGTTATATTGAAAAGCTCGGCATCTCCGAAGATTTTGTTTTGTGCGGGGCATATGATAATCCTTATCCGTATATAAATGACGCCGACATATATGTTCA
>JAEEGL011851286.1_pt1 | contig 24902 bp, 23 predicted proteins | sample 9134231 | NCBI WGS metagenome assembly JAEEGL01 (sample SAMN16246548, study PRJNA631951) | gut metagenome | biome: gut microbiome; feature: rumen; material: fiber-attached | host: Bos | place: Iran: Karaj | collected 2018-10
GCCGCAGTGTGGTAAAACGTGAACTGGATCTTGTCCGCAGTAAATGCATTAATATGATAATGCTTGTTATTTTTCGTATAATACTCCTGACCGGAAAACTCAAACGTATACGGCACGTTCCAGTCGCAGTGCAGCTGAATGATCAGATTGCCGTTATCTGTCCCGGATGAGACAACAGAGATGCGATTGTCACCGTAATTAACATCTGCCGGCAACAGCTGCACCGCGTCCGTGCGAACCTTGCGTCCGGAAGCGAGCAGATAGAAATCGCGCCACTCCGCTTCTTCTTCATCATACACGCGGGATTGTCCGGTGATATAATCTGTTGTGCCCTGCACCAGCGTGGTACACATCGGTGTAAACGTATCGTCGGATGCCTGTCCACTCCAGGTATCTGCAAACGGCGTTGCAATCACACAAAACTGGCGTCCGGTAGGCAGCGGCAGCGTTGTCGGCGGTTCTGTTGTTGAAACGGTTGTGTCCTCGCCTGCGATGATGTTGCCGATCTGAAAGTCGTGTGTGATATCAGGGCTTATATCTGTCTGTACCGAATGATCGGTTTGCAGCGTGGCCGCGTCAAAATTGAACGTGGTCAGCGTCTCCCCGGACTGCGGACTGAATTTTATGATTATGAGGGCAATGCTCGCAGCGGACAGCAGAACCACAAACGCAAGCGTGCCGAAGATCAGTCGTTTTTTCATGAAAAGCGTCCTTTGATGTAGTGTGGTTTTATTATAACACAGTTTCCAGTATTTGACACGCTTTTCTTTGAAAATTTACAAATTGTGCGGAATAGAGTGCGAAGCCCTGATACCCAATCTGCCGCAGCGCTGTGATCTCCCGTGCTATCAGGTCGTCATGAATGATCCATTCGTCTTTTCCGGCGCCGGCAAAGACGTCTTCTTTTCCCGCTTTATACAGGGCGAGTCCGCCGATCAGGCGGACGTTTTTTGCCGTACAAAGAGTTTTCCATTGCTTTGCAATTGTTTCGAATGGAAGAGATGCATTCTGAAAGCCATAATAAAGCTGGGGAACGATCCAATCGCAAAAGCCGCCGTCGCGGCACCAAACTTCAACATCTGCAAAATGGGTTGTTTTGTCTTCACGGATGTTGCCGCCCGGACTGACGGAAAAAACCAGATCTTCGCCATATGCATGTACGGTACGATATATACCGCGCAGCAATGCGTTCACCTGTGCACGCCGCCAATCTTCTTTTCTCAGGGTTCCTCCGTTTTCTTTGTATGCAATGTAATAGCGATCATCCTGCTTCTTGGTTTTTACAGGATAAAAATAATCATCTATATGAATCCCGGCAAGCGGATATTGATCCAACAGCTCCCGGACACCATCCAGAATGAGTTTTTGAACATTGACAGACGCCGGCTGAAAATAAACGCCGTTGTCCGTACAAAGCAACGCTTCCGGATGTGCGTGAAGAAACTGAAACAGTGCCGTTTTCCCGCTGAGCGCAGACAGTTCCGATTGATTTGCCAGCACACGATAAGGATTGATCCATGCGTGTACACGCATCTTTGCTTTTGCAGCTTCTTCCAGAATAACGGAAAGATAATCGAAGGGAAGATCCGCGCCGCGTTTACCGGTGACAAATGCAGACGCATCAAACAACGTGCTCGGATAGATTGCATCTGCATACGGCCGCACCTGCACGAACAGATCAGAAATACCGATTCTCTGCAGCGGCTGCAGCACCTTGCAAAGATAAACACGATAGTCCGCTTTCTTCTTCAGATGGTGCGGATTCAATTCCAAATAGGACAGCCAGCAGATGCGGATTTCTGTATCCCGGCTCACGGAATCGGAGGATCTTGCAGTATCTTCATGACGGGTAGTAAAGACAAGAAAACCGTTGTCGTTTTCTTCACGCAGACCACAGGCAGACAGCATCAGCAAACAAAGCAGACAGGGAAAAATGCGTTTCAATGCTGTCACCTCTTGACAAATTCGCGGCAAAGCGTGTATGATTAAACGAAAGAAAGGGATGTCACGTCTGTGACACTGGGTGATAAAGATGGCAATCAAATCTATCGAAAACTTAAAGACAAATGACGTTGGCAATTCCAATGTTTTGATTTGTCCTTCCTGCGGCAAAGCAACAGAGATGAAGCTATATGCGTTTACCGATGCATCGGTTGTGGCGCATCTGCTGAAGAAGAAAGAAGAAGGCATTGCGGTCTGTCCGAAATGTGCATCTGTCTTTGCTGTCAACCCGCACTATATGGAACAAAAACAAATGGGTACCGTCTGCACGCTGGAACCTCATGATCTCTCTCCCCTGACTGCACCACGTATATGAACGAACGTGAGATTCTGATCGGAATTGGCGCATATCTCGCCGTGATATCGCTCTCTGCGGTGCTGCTGACAATCAGCGATAAGCTGCGTGCCGCAAAACATAAATGGCGCATTTCCGAAGCCACCCTGCTTCTGGTGGCGCTGTTTGGCGGCGCCGCCGCCGAATATATCACCATGCGCTGTATCCGGCATAAGACACTACACAAGAAGTTTATGATCGGGTTGCCGCTGATTCTGGTGCTGCACCTGTGTATTGTCGGTGCTGTCATCTATTTCCGGTATTTTTACTGAAAGAAAAACCGCCCTTGAGCGGTTTTCTTTTTATGCATCAAACAGCAGACGGAATCAGGAGCAGCCGGTTATCCGGCAAGGTGTCGTCTTTCAGATCATTTTCACTGCGAATCAGGGCGATTGTGGATTGATAGCGTTTCGCAATGCTCCAAAGATCGTCTCCGGTTTTGCCGAAATAGAGAACCAACTGACTGTCCGGCTGATTATCATTTTCCTGCAGCGAAGCCGAAATCAGAACGTTTTGTTGCTGCACTGCAAACACGTTGCCGACCGCCTCAGCATTCAGATCTATATGGATATGACCGTCCGCATCTATCTGTACGCCGGTGACTGATACTTTGAGATCCGGCGCAAATAAAACGTCTGCGGCGTCAAGCTGCATGGATTCCTGCATTTGAAGCGAAACCGTTCGTTCCACCGCATGGATACCGCTATCAGTATCCTGCACCAACGCCAGCAGGGTCACATCACTTGTCATCTGCAGTCGATCGGAAGCTGTTTCTATTTTTGTTTTGACACGTGTGACGCATGCGTCCAACAGGCGCCCGCTGCGCACGCTTGTTTCAATCGTCTCAGAAGTTCTCGACGAAAGAAGTGCCTGTTTGAAAAACAGCGGGAACGAACGTTGCGCCAGTTCCGGCTGCAGCAGCCCGTTCAATGCATAACAATCGGTAATTGCAGGGATCGTTTTCTTCTGATATGCTTTGATCGTTGCGTTCAGCTTTGCAGCAAGATCCAGCAGTCGCATTTCATCAGCGCCGTCTCGTTTCGCCTGAGCATAAACGGACAGGATTTCCAGCGACAGATCAATCATACTGTCTGTCGTAACCCCGGGCGCATCAAGCACCTGACTGATCGGCAGCTGATGCTGCAGCTTTTGAAACGTTTGATCCTGCGTGAGATAAACAACATCTATATTCAGGTTACCTTTAAGCAGCAGCTTATTTTCAACCGCCTCCACTGACTGCACAGATGCTGAAGCCTGTACGCGGATCAGCTTTCCGATGGAAGGAAACTCCGTTGGAAGCGAAAGCGTTTCCGACAGATCAAAAACACGTTGCTGCAGCGATACCAGCGAGCTCATTGTGATCTGCCGCGTCAAAGCTTCACACGATGGGAGCGCGCAGACGATTGGTTCTTCCTTTGCCTGCAACACCTCAAACTGTACCGACACCGATCCGTTCAGGCTGATTTTTCGAGGACTGAGCGCACGGCAATTGAGATAGTCTACCGATGCGTGTGCGCGAAGGACCCCGTTTTGTTCCGCTTGTGGCGCCTGCAGCGACACTGACAAAGGCAAATGTTGCTCAAACACGTCCGGTGCGCCGTTATCCGTCAGATATAGCAATCGGATTTCAATTTCACCGTCTGCCTGCAAGCGGTCGCCGTTAGCGTTGATCGTATGCAGCTGCACAAAACCGCTGCAGTGTAAAATGCGTTCGATGTCTCCACAGTAGTCCGGCAGCGTGAAATCGCTTGCAACAGATTGTCTGCCGATGTCGGAAAACACCACGGCACACACTTTGTTCGATTGAAACTCCATTGAAAGATCCATGCTTCTAACTCCTTTTTCCGTCGGCGTTCATTGCCTCAAAACGGTCTATTTGTACACCGTATGCACAAGGATACCGAAGTATACCAAAAAAAGCCCGCCGTTTTGGCGGGCAAATGAAGGAACAGCATTATGCCGCATCATCCGAGTGTTCGCGCGCGGCTCGTGCTTTATGGTACTTCATGGTCATTAGAATGGGAATCAGTGAGAACACAATCACACCGGCGCCGACAAGAAAGACGTTGCCGTTGGGCACAAATTGCATCTGACCGCTTGCCTGATCCAAAAATGTTTCTCCGCTGGTTTTCACAACAGCCTGTCCGATCAACGAACCGCCGATCATGGGAATCAGCACAAAGAACAAAATCCAGATACCTTCAAACTGCCCTTTGGCATTTGACGGATACAACTGCTTCGCCCACACCTTTGTCGTTTGAAGGATACCGATATAACCGACGCCGACGACAAAAATACCGAGCCAGATGCGAAGGTTAAAGATTGACGTCGGATCGACCTGCGTCGCCTTGATCGGGAACAGAATCATCAGACCGACGATATTGGTCAGAATGGCTGCGATACAGATATACGGGTGTTTATTTTTATTGATCAGAATACCGATCGGGATTGCCGTCAGCATTGCGAGCACAAGCGGAACCGCTTCAATAATGCCCATCATATCCGCCGAATAGCCGAGATAATAGATCAGGTAATTGCCCATATAGGCAAAATAGACGTTGAAGCCAATAAAGAATATGGCAATCGCAACATGAACTAGTACCAACTCACGCAGGCTAAAGAAGCGTTTAAAATTAAACACGCTGATGAATTGATGCCAGAATCCGCCGTCCCGATGCGGCACAACATCATCCCGTTTACCAAGCGTCAACATGGAAATAAAGCCAAAAACGATTACAAACACGCCCATGACAACGAAAAGACGCATGTAGTTATCGTTTTCACCAACAAGAATGCCGCCCACAACCATGCCGAGGATTGTGCCGAGCACCGGCTGTGTGGCAAGCGCGGCACCGATGCCGCCCCGGTTTTTGTCGGTCATAATATCGTTGGTCCAGGTGTTGAAGCCGGCGTCGTTACCCATGGAGCCAAAGAAGCTCATAACGGTGTCGGCAAGCACAACGCTGACTGCCATCAGCAAATACAGCTCCTTGCTGATGAACTGCGTTAAGCCGAACGCTATGGTAAAGATGCCCCAGAGCACATAGCCCCAGGAGATAAGCGTGCGCCGTCTGCCGGTGCGGTCGGCCAAAGTGCCGAAAAAGAAGGTGGCAAAGGTTGTTGCCGCAGCTGAACAGATCAGCATGCCGGTGATGATGGAAGGATCCTTACCGATTTTTGCATAAACGAAGGTATTGAACCATTGGTTTTCCATATTCCAGCAAATCTGACCGGCAAGACCGAGCCCCCAGACAAGCAGCCACATGGAAAAACCGGAACGTTTTTTTAATGAATGCTGATGATCCATATTTAACACTTCTTTCCTATAATCTTATTTTTATTCTAGCGCGTCGGAGTTTCTTTGTCAATCGATGATAGAAAGAAAACTGTCTGATTCTTTCAATACGCCGATTCAAATACCGTAAGTTTGACAATCCTTCTAAATAATGATAAAATGCACATAGCTTTTTTCAGAAAGGAGCCTTATTATGCAAAGAACGATATCCTGTTTTGTTACATTGCTGCTGCTCTTCTCGCTGGCGGTTCCGGCATTCGCAGCTGGCAATGTACAGTATCTCTCCGGCGTAACCGAGCAAATGACCGCAGCCTCGTACTGGTCCGGCAAGCAATCCGACGCTGACACTGTTTTAATGACGCCGCGGCAGATTACCGCGTACAACAGCATGGTTGCAAAAACCGACAACACTTATCGCGTAGATCTTTATGCAGAAAAAAGAGCCTATGACGCAAGCGAGCTCAAAAGCGGGCTGCTTTATGATCTGACCAACAATCTGCCGCAGCGGGATCTGTACGACGGGGAAACAAAACTGGACGTCAACACCTTCTACGGTGAAATGGCATCTGCGTTTCGTCAGAGCGCATGGACCGGCAACCGGCAGTTTCTGTATGCGATCTGTACAACGCACACTGCCATCTATGCCGTTCCCTGTGATAAAGTGATCGGCTACAGCGCCGAAGATCCCGACAGTGAACTGCAATTGAGCGAGCTGCGCGTGAACGAACCGTTTCTGATCAAACAATACTGCGAATACAACGGAAAAGCCTATTACTGGGGCATGAGCAGCCACTTGTCCGGCTGGGTCAACGCAGCGCATATTGCCGTTTGTAAGGATCGGGATACCTGGAAGGACGCATTTGAAGTTGATCCTGCCGGAAAGGACTTTGTTGTCGTAACAGGAGACAAGATCTACACCGAACCGTCCCTGAAGGTGCCTAAGACATCCGGTGTAAAGCTTGTAATCGGTACTGTGCTCAAGCTGATTCCGACATCGAACATTCCGGATGCCTTCGGTGAGCGCTGGGCATATAACAGCTACGCGGTGTATCTGCCCACCCGTGACACACAGGGAAACTATGAAAAGGTTCCCGCCCTGCTTCCGCAGCACAGCGATGTTTCAGTCGGTTATCTGCCGATGACGCAGTCAAATCTTCTGAAGGTTGCGTTCAACTGTCTGGGCAACCGCTACGGTTGGGCAGGCATGCTCGATTCCATGGACTGCTCGCTGTATACACGCGCGGTTTATCTGTGCTGTGGGTTGAATATGCCGCGCAACACAACCTGGCAGCAGAACGTACCCGAAACGCTGTTTTCAATGAAAGATATGACCAACGCGCAAAAGAACGCCTTTCTTTCAAAACTGCCCGCCGGTTCCCTGCTCTATTTTCCGGGACATACCATGATCTTTCTCGGCATGGATAACGGTATTGGTTATGTCATCAGTGATACCGGTACACTCAGCGATTCCAAAGGGGAACTGCACGTGCAAAGCGTTTATTCCGTCATCATCAACCCGCTGACCGCTCGTCGCCGTGACGGCACCACTTGGCTGCAAAACCTTGTATCTGCTGTTGTACCTGCAGAATATAACAGTCACAGACTGCAGAATACCTTTGTGAAAGCAACGCCCGAAAAGCCGGGGCTTGTGCAAAGCATCTGCATGATCTGCGGGCAGCGCATGAAAGACGTGACACTCGCCTCTCCTGTGCGGATCAAGCTGTCCTCCGACAAGTTTGCTTATACCGGCAAAGCCATCAAGCCGACTGTAAAAGTCCTTGACACAAACGGCAAAAAGATCGGCGATGAAAACTATACCGTTAAATATCAAAACAACAAAGCCATCGGCACGGCGAAAGTCGTTGTCAGCCTGAAAGGCAACTACAGCGGAAAGCTGGAAACCTCGTTTAGAATCGTGCCAAAAGGCACGCTGATCAAGAGCGTGCAGGTGTCAGGCAACAAGCTCATCGTGACGTGGAAAAAACAATCAGTGAAGACAAACGGTTACCAGATTCAGTATGCAAACAACAAATCGTTTACCAAAAATGTTAAAACGGTAACGATCAGGGATTCTGCGGCAACCGTGCGCACAATAAAGAAGCTGCCGAACGGCACCTACTATCTGCGTATCCGCACATTCGCCAAAGCCGAAAACAAAACGTTTGCATCCGACTGGAGCGGACGCACGTCCATCCGCGTTGCGGCATAAACTTCATCTTCCCCGCCTTCGTGCGGGGGTTCTTTATTGTGAAAATATATAAATGTTTCTATGCGTTCCCTTGACAATTTGTTGATTTTCCTCTATAGTTAAAGAGCAAATATAAAACGGAAAGGACGTGTTGTTTATGAGCAAATCGGAAGGTCTCGGCAGCAAAGTGAAGGGGCTGTTCCGTGAGATCAAAACACACTGGAACACCCCTGCGCCCGGCAAATACGTGCCTTATAAAGAGTATAAGGATGTTGTGATTTCCGTCGGCAGCAACTATGCAGGTTCCAAGACGCTGGAATACATCGCCTTTGCCGCGTCGTGCTATTTGATGATGTATCACTACAAGCTTCCCTACCTCACCTTTTCCATCATCAACATCATCAACATGCCGCTGGGATATATCTGGACGCTGATCTGGTGGTTTGTGTGCGACAACCTGGGCATTTTGCCGAAAAAGACCGAACGAAAGCTGAATATTGTCTATCTGTCGATGGCACTGCTCGGTCTGTCCATGATCGTGCTGGATTGGTCGCTGCTGTTCGATCAGAGCGGTCGCTTTGTGACCTACATGAACTCATTGGAGGGCATTTCCTGCGCTTCGGCATTCAAGATATTAGGCACGCACATTTTCTATAACGGCTATGTCGGTTTGCGCAACATCTTTTGGCGCAAAAAACTGATTCCGAAATTCGGCAGATATAAATACAGCCTTTATTCCGACGTTGTGCCCAAAAGTATCATGGTCATCCTGATCGGCTGGCTGCCGTTCTATAACATCCCCGATGTGGTAACACGCGTCTGGGTTGCAAATCTGTTGTTCGCCTGCTATAACATGTTCGGCTTTGCACAGCAAATGGAAACAGCCGCCATGAACATCAGTCCCAACGTGCGCGAACGCATTCTGGTACGCTCCTATCCCATCAAGATTTCGCATATGTTCAATTCGATCCTTGCTATCATTCTGCCGGTGTTTATCGGTATGCTGCGCTATGAATGGGCAGATATCAATATGTTCCGCTACGTGATTCCCATTACGTTCATCTCGTTTGCATTATTGACGATGGTGTTTGCCGGACGTATCAAAGAACGCATTCCGCAGCCGCCGCTGGAAAAGAAAGTGCAAATCAAGTTCTGGGACGGCATGTTCGGCGTCATGGGCAATAAGTATAAATGGATCAACACGGTTGTCGGCCTGCTAGATTCACTGGGCAACGGCATGCTGGCGTTCACTACCATCCTCTATCTTTATACCTTCCGTCTGAGCGGCCTTGCATATAGTTTGATCGTTGCGCTGGTTTCGTTTGCCGGCACGCCGCCGGATCTGCTTTCGCCCTATTTCCTTAAACGCTTCAAATACAAACACATCATGATTTTCTATCAGTTATCACGTGCAGTCGGCAACGGCATTATCGTGCTTGCCATTTTGTTCTGCGGCGAAAAACTGATTTTGTGCGGCACCATCTGCGTGGTTGTGCTGTTCCTGATGGAAATGTGTAAAACCGTACCTGTTACGGCGCAGCACGACATGGACGTGCGTATCAACGACTACCAGATGTATCTTTCCGGCGAACGGCTGGAAAGTTTCTCCGGTGTGTTCGGTTGGTTCACCGGCCCCATTACGGCGTTTGTGGGCCTGATCATTCCAGTTTTACTGCTGCGCTACGGTTTTAACAGCAACTGGGACATCCTGTTTCTGGATGCGTCGCGCATGCGCATCATCGTGATACCCATCATTATCGACATCATCGGGTATCTGTTGATGACGATTCCCTATTTCTTCTGGGATTACACCGACGACAAGCAGTTCAAGGTCATTGAGGTGCTGCGTAGGCGGGAAGAAGTAACAAGAAAACAAATGGAGGCAGAACAGGGCGCGCTAGACGTTGCTTTGCCGACTGAAGAAGCGAGCGAGGAGGTGCTGTCATGAAAAAAGGTAAGAAAAAGGACATCGAACCAAAAGAGGATTTCCTTGCGCAGGAAGCGAAAGAAGAAGCAGCACAGGCGCCCGCCTATACGCTCGACATTCCCGAAGATGAGATTTGGACCTATCAGATTGAAGGTTTGCAGCCGCCGCGCATCGGCAAGCCCGTGGAGCACATGCGGCAAAAGAAGATCCTTGTGGTCATCATCCTGCTCATCGCCATCGGAACGGCCATTTATCTGAGTCTGCGCGCCGTACACAGCGAAACCTATGATTTCCGCGAACTGGATGACGGCACCTATGAACTGGTCAAGTTTTCCAATCCCGGCAACGTGAGAACGCTGACCGTTGATTATGTGGACAGCGATGAAAGCAAGCCGATCACGGTCTTGCACGAATACGCGTTTAACTGTGACGAAAAAATCACGGAAATCACTGTCGGCGCTAACGTCAAAGAAATCGACGGCAAATCCTTCTATAGTTGCTGGGCGCTGCAAAAGATCAATGTCGACCCGGAAAACGAAGCTTATTGCGATGTGGACGGAGTTCTGTATTCGAAAGATATGACAAAACTCATCTGCTATCCGATCGATCACGACAAGTATTTGCGCGCACAGCACGGCTATGCTGATCTCAAGGATGATGATGGCAAGCCGATGGAGGAGCTTTGGGGCACAACCAAAACCTATGACGACGCTTTTTACGCAGAATATAACCGCCTGACGCGCACCTATGTGGTGCCATCCACTGTCAAAACGCTTGGAGAACTATCGCTGAACTATTCAAACATCGTTGATCTTTATCTGCCGGAAGGACTGGAAACAATTGAGACCTTTGCCGTGTTTAAAAACACCGTACTGCTGAACATTTACAGCTATACAGTTGACGGCGAAAACTCTGACACCACCGCTGCGGCGATTGATACAATGACGCGTGTCTATCCGTCGCTGCCGGAAGGACTCACCTATATCGGCTCTGATGCATTCACCTATGATCAGGGACTTTCTTATCTGTTTATTCCGGCGTCCGTGACCCATATCGGGCACCATGCATTTTGGGATACCTGCTATAAGGACGGCGGTGAAGTCAAGGGCATTGCCGAAATCAATGCCGGCGCGGACGAAGAAATCTTCAAAGTGAATGTGGAATGCGGCGACCAGTGGCGTCCGCAATATGATTATGGTCTGTTCAAAAAGTCGGTCGATGTGATCTACAGTGCGCAGCGTGAGGAGCAGTAAGATGCCGTATTTGTTTGTTCATTTTCGGGAAAAACTGACGCCGGACGGCGAACAGGTGCATTTTTCCGTGAGCGAAAACGGCTATGACTGGAAAAGTCTGAACGGCGGCAAACCGGTTCTCACCTGTGATAAGGGGGATCGCGGCTGCAGAGACATTGAAATCGTCCGATTGAAAACCGGCGGTTTCATCCTGCTTGCAACCGATCTTTGCATTGTGCGGCATATGGACGAACATTACAATGTGAACTGGCACGATCTTAATCACTACGGCAGTCAGTGCTTGTCGCTTTGGCGCTCAAACGATCTGATGCATTTTTCGCCGCAGGAACGCATTGATTTTTCGGGGAACGGCTTTGGCTGCCTGTGGGCGCCGGAGGTCTTTTATGACGAGATGAGCGATGAATACCTGCTGCATTGGAGCAGTATGCAACAAGAGCACATGTCGATCTATTGCTGCAAGACACGCGATTTTCGCTCTTTTTCAACGCCGCAGTTGTTTTTCAAAAAAGACAACGACGTCATTGATTCGCATATCGTCAAAGTGGACGGACGGTACCATCTCTTCTATAAGAACTGCGAAGCCCCGTCGATGTGTATGCATGCTGTCAGTGAGAGTTTATACGGTCCGTTTCATCAGGATGCGTCTTTTTCACACTTGATGCAAACACTGGAAAAACCGGGATGTTATGAAGCACCGACAACCATGGTTTTACCGGATGGCAGATGGTGCCTGCTGCTCGACTTTTTCGGCTGTGAGAAAGAAAAAATGGGCTATGTTCCCTTTGTCAGCAGCAGCATCGGCAACACTTCTTTTGAGCGAAAAGATGCTTTGTTTACGTTTCCGTACGGATTCAAACACGGACACCCTGTTCCGATCACGAACGCCGAATACGATGCAATTTGCGCGCATTACGGAACCGATTGAAACAACCGCCTGCTGTTTTCGGCAGGCGGTTTTCAAATGATAAAGAAAAAGCCATGAGAAAAACTCATGACTTTGGTGCCGGCGACCGGGATCGAACCGGTACGATGTTGCCATCACGGGATTTTAAGTCCCGGGCGTCTGCCAGTTCCGCCACGCCGGCATTTTCTGACAACGAAAATTATACCTGTTCCCATCATTCTTGTCAAGAGCATTTGCACAAAAAATGAATGGTCAACAGCAGGAAAACAAGAAAGAAGACGACCTTGATAACGAAAAGAATTCATTCGTTTCAAGGTCGTCAAATATTTATCAGATTATTTGAACAAATAGCCGATGATGGAATTCATGGTGCGGATAATGTAATCCATCAGGAATTTTCCGAGAAATTCAATCAGCTGCGTCGGGAACCGGCTTTCATCTTTGTTGAGAGTTGCAACCATAGACGAGTTCAATGTACTGTCGTTTTCATCCTTGCCGATTGCGCTGAGCGCCGCCGCGACGATCACATGCAAGGCCAGCTCACCCGCAATATGCTGATAGCTCATAAGATCGAACGAAGCTTCATCCCCAGCCGGAACATATCCGTTTTGCTTTTCGGCAAGCTTTTTGACCGTTGCACGGAACACATCGAGATTCGCGACCTCCGGATGTTCACGCAGATCAACAGAGATATAGACCGTCTTTTTGCCGCCATCAATAACAGTGACCTGATAGTCGGCGTCGTTGGCAATCGTTTCAGACAAGCCGTCGACTTTTTCCGGATTTAAAAAGATATACTTCGCAAAATTTTTGGCGAGATCTTTGGCTGCAACCGCATTCTGACGCACACGCGACTGCACAGAAACCTTCGCACCTGCAGGCGCATCTGTCAGTTCGGCTGCAGCTGCAATGACGGCAGCATCAAGCGTGTCGCCCGAAAGCACAAGTTCATCGTCAGAAGCAAAAGCAACAACAGATAAAACACTGAGTGCCATCAGGATCGCCAAGATAACGGAAATTGCTTTTTTCATAGAAATCATCCTTTCGTTATTTCTTATACCAAATATAGCACCATCACCGATTTTTGTCAATAAAAAAAGCACCGCAGAAGCGATGCCTGATCACAAGAATTTATAAAAATGAAAAAACGCCGTACATCAAAGCACCGACAATTGCCCCGGCAATCAAAACACCGACCGCAATGACGGGCAGCGCGTGCTTCATGCGAATATCCAGAAGCGCTGCAACCAGTGCGCCTGTCCAGGCGCCGGTGCCCGGGAGCGGGATTGCCACGAGCAGCAAGAGCCCCCATAACCGGTATTTCACGACCTTGTCTGCCTTGCGGATGGAACGAGCCTCCAGCTTGTCAATCATATGCTCCACACGGGCAAAGCGTTTCAAGAACGAAAAGATGCGCCGTATGAACAACAAAATAAACGGGATCGGCAACATGTTGCCTGCAAAGCAAATCAGAAACGCACGCAGGACCGGCAGTCCGAGCAGCTTTGCAGCAATCAGTCCGCCGCGCAATTCCAGCACCGGCAGCAAAGATATGAGAAACACGATCACTTCTCCGGGCAGCTTATCGCCCAGCAGGTCGATCACATTTTGCGCAAATGATTCTGCCATAATCCCCTCATACGCCGGCATGCTGCAGGAAATACTCCCGCGCCTGCGTCAATATCCGTTTGTCGTTTTCATAGTTGAGCGTATGCATTGCATCATCATACGCAAACCAGCCGCATTCATCAATCTCCTCTTCCTGCCGTGTGATGGACGTCTGGATTGCTTTTCCGAGAAAAATGATCACGTTTTTTTCAATCCTGCCCTGAATGGTGTATTCGGAGCTGCGGCTGAAATCGGGCAAAAGTTCAATATCGATGCCGGTCTCTTCGCGCACTTCCCGCATGGCTGTCTGTTCGTGGCTTTCGCCTTTTTCAATATGTCCCTTCGGGAAGCCCCAGTGTGCACTGCGCTTGTTGCGGATCAGTAAAAACCGGCGCTCGCGTCCGTCGTCGCGGAACACCACGGCGCCGCAGGAGCTCTCATAATAACAATCAATATGATAACCGTTTTTGCCTTCTGCGAAATCAATCGCATCTTTGATATCATGTACGATGTAACGGGTGCTTTTCGGTGCAACGACCCAGACGATTCCCTTGCCGCCGTTGCGGCGGACAATGGCGATCACTCGCCCGTCAAAATTACGGACAGGATGCGTGATCCCCATAATATAAGCACACTGTACCGTGTTGCGGGCTGTTTTCACATTTTCAACAATCCCGTAGTTCAGCTGATACTTAAAGCCGAACCGCTTGTTATAGGAATACATCGGGGCAGTCACGTGTACCTTTACGAATTTTCCTAACATACGTGTCCCCTTTTAAACGAAATGCGGCCTTCTCTCCTCAAAAAGACAATTCCGATCTTTCATGCCGCACAGAATAGTTAGCTTTATTATACCGATTCAACAGACCGATTTCAATAGTTTTGCCTAATTTTTTAACATTTGTATGAGAGGAAATGCCTGGTTCACAGTCAATTATCACAAATTTATGAATTTCTCATCAATTATCAAAAGAAGTGTTGTCATTTTTTTCGATTCGTGATAAACTAATTAGACAAGTTAGGATGGGATAATATGAAAACCTTGTACCTGAGTGATCTCGACGGCACGCTGCTGCATGCAGACGGTTCGCTCTCCCCTTTTGCGAAACGCGCGATCAATGCACTGTCTGAAAACGGCGTATTGTTTACTTTTGCCACAGCGAGAACCTATGCCACGGTCATTCCGATGTTCCGCGATGTGGATTTGCGCTGTCCGCTGGTGCTGATGAACGGCGTTTGCATCTACGATCCCGTAAAAAAACAGACGATCCGCCACCATGCGTTGCCTGTTGCACTCGGCAAAGAAGCTGAACGCCTATTTGCAAAATATGGAAAGAATCCGATGCTTTATTTTGAAAAGGATTCCCAGATGCGCGTAGAATACCGCGCACTCGTCAACGACGCGCAGGTCAACTACGTTGCTCAACGGGACAACTTTTACAATAAAGGCTTTGAGCAGGTGGAGCATTACAACTTTGATAACGGTGATTTTCTTTATGTTGTTACACTGGACAAAAGAAGTGAAATTGAAGCGCTCTATCATGAAGTGAATGCCCTGCCCGGCATCCATTTCCTGTTTTACTCCGATAATTATAACGACATGTTTTTTCTGGAGGGCATGAAGGATACCGTTTCAAAAGCAAGCGGCGCACTGGAGGTTAAGAGAATGCTCGGTGCAGACAAAATCATTGCGTTCGGTGATAATCTGAACGACCTGCAGTTAATTGAAGCTGCGGATGAGGGCTATGCCGTTGCAAACGGTCATGCAGCCCTCAAAGAAAAAGCCACCGGCATTCTCGGTTCCAACGATGAAGACGCCGTGCTGCGATTTGTTCTGCAGCAAAACGGCATAGACCCCGACACATTGTAAAGACATAATACTTCAAAGAAAAGGATGACTGCATTGAACAAGCTCTATCACACGTATCTGACCGCGTATCATCTCAACGAAACCAATGACGACGGTTTTTTAGCAACCGTAAAAGGAATCTATGATTCACCGGAGGTCCAGTCGCTGCAGCAGTATGAACAGCACCTGGAAATTGATCGGCTGCAGCATATTACCAGCGTATCGTTTTTAGCATACAAAGTCTGCAAGAAACTCGGTCTTGACTATCAGAGCGCTGCGCGCGCAGCCACGATGCACGATCTGTTCTATTATGACTGGCGCGACGGTGAGAGCGGCAGATGGCACAAGCTGCACGGCTACAAGCATCCGAAGTATGCCGCGCTGAATGCCAAAGAGTTGTATCCGTCTTTGAGCCGCAAGGAGCGTGATATCATCACACATCACATGTGGCCGCTGACGCTTGCGATGCCCAACAGTCCGGAGGGATTCGTGGTTTCCCTCAGCGACAAATTCTGTGCCACCATGGAATTACTATATTCCACTAATAAACGCTATAAAGCAAAATTTCTGCGTGATCTGGAGGGGTTAAACGCATGAATACCGTGTTATTCTACGTCGTGGAGTTTTTCTTCTATTCCGCGGCAGGCTGGCTGATTGAAAGCCTGTATTGTTCCATCGGCGAGGGACGCATCATCAATCGCGGCTTTCTCACCGGTCCGATGTGTCCGATTTACGGCACAGCTGCTTTGGTCATGACGGTCTGTCTGTATAATCCGTTTTACGACCGTCCGGTACTGGTGTTCCTGCTTGGCATGCTGCTTTGCAACGTTGTGGAGTATATGACAAGCTTTCTGATGGAAAAACTGTTCCACGCGCGCTGGTGGGATTACACCTATGAATTCATCAATATCCGCGGACGCGTCTGTTTGAAGCACACGATGTATTGGGCGATTTTATCTATTGCATTCGTCTATGTCATCCACCCCGGCATAGACAAAATGCTGCATGGCATACCCGAAAAATATCTGGTTTATGTCGGTTTTGGCGTTCTGGCGATTTTTTTGGTAGACTGGGTCAACTCCATGCGCAAAGCATTGGACATCCGCCGTCTGCAGGACCGTATGCTGCGGCTGTTCGGCGCTGTGACCGATGGATTTGCAAACATGCGCGCGTCGATTGAAGACACGGTGACCACCATGCAGCAAAACCACGAAGCCAATGCCGAAAAACGGATGGACAAGCGCAGTGAGCTGTTTCAGCAAATTCAGGATACCCTTTCCGATTATGAGCTGCGTTTCTCCGCCAAGCGAACCGAAGCACATGACAAGAATAAATATTCCAGCCGCTTTCTGCGCAACAACTTCAAAATCGAAGAATATACCCGGCGGCAGATTCAAAAGCTCAAGGATCTGCGCGATGAGATTAAGGCAACGCTGTTTGAAAACGGCGAAATGCAGTAACGGGAGAAACCAATGAAAAAGATGGACGTACGCGTGCGCAAAACCTATCTTCTGCTGGGAGAAGCGCTCAGCGAATTACTCAAAGAAAAGAGCTTTGAAGATCTGACAGTGCTTGAAATCTGCGAACAGGCAGGCATCCACCGTGCAACGTTTTATAAACACTTTGTGGACAAGTACGATTTTCTGAATAAGTATCTCACGGTCAGTATCGACGAGATGAGCTTCGGAAAGCTGGAGCCTTCGCTCACTCCCGACGCCTATCGCCGCAACGTGAACAGAATCATTTCCAATGTGATGGCATACGTCTCTGCCAACAGCGACCTGCTGCGGACCCTGCACTCCGAGCACTATTCCTCTGTCTTTTTTGATATTCTTTCCAATGCTGTGTGCGCCTTTATGCTGGAACGTCTTTCCGGCAATGAGAAGATCCGTTCTGCGCTCGGCAATCAGCTTCCAATGATCGCAAACTATTACGCCGGTGCGGCGGTAAGCCTGATCAAATGGTGGTCTAAAGGTGAGGATACCTGCACGGTGCAGGAGTTTCTTGAATTTGTGCAGCCGAGAATCCGTGAATTTACAGAATATCTGTTTGAAAAGATCGACAATTAAGCCGCCAAATCCGACTATGATGCAACACAAAAAAGCACCCTGACGGGTGCTTTTTTGTTAATGACTTATGGCTCACACTTGTCATATTCATCCAAAAACGTAGTCACACGTTCCCCTTTCCGGTAGCTGATCAGCGTTTCAAGATTCACATTCTGTGTGGAACGAAAAATGTTCTCGCCGATGTTCGGATCCTCATTGCGCAGTTTCGCAATGAGGGCTTTTGTTTTTGCTCTTGCCCCGGTCGGGTCGTCGCCGTTTTTGGCGTTCTCTTCTTCAAATTTGCATGCGCAGCGCAAAAAGCGAAGATTATTGTATTTCACCCAGCGCAGAATATCATGCTCCTTCACAAAATACAACGGACGTATCAGCTCCATGCCTGCATAATTGAGACTATGCAGCTTCGGCAGCATCGTCTTCATTTCACCGCTGAAAAGCATACTCATCAGCGTGGTTTCTATCACATCGTCAAAGTGATGTCCCAATGCAATTTTGTTGCAGCCGAGCGACTGTGCAAATTTGTAAAGAAATCCGCGACGCATTCTGGCGCACAAATAGCACGGTGATCCGTCCTGCTTCGTCACATAGCCGAAAATGTTTGCTTCAAAGATTTCCAAAGGCACATGCAGCAAAGCGGCATTGTCGAGAATCTGCTGCCGGTTCTCCGGCGAATACCCCGGATCGAGCACAAGAAACCGCAATTCAAAGGGGAAATCCGAATGCCGTTGCAGCAGTTGCATGCATTTTGCAAGCAGCATGGAGTCTTTCCCGCCGGAGATACACACACAAACACGATCGCCCGCCTGCAGCAGTTCATACGTCTTGATTCCTTCAACAAAGCGGTTCCATATGTCCTTGCGGTAGGTTTTCTGAATGGAGCGTTCGGCTATTTGATATGGTTCCATGTTTCACCTCCGGTGAAAAGGGTAAAGGAATTATAAGATTTAGAAAAACGGATCAGGCGCGAAACGACGGATTGATTTCAGATCCGTTTCATCGCGTCACGTCAATTCTTTCAACCGGAACTCCTTACGCACCTTTATACCTTCATTGCCGCTTCATAGGCACGCCAGATGACAGAGCGTAAATTGCCGACTGCCAGGCAGTCACCGACCAACTGGACGTTCTTACCTTTGCCTTCAAGGGGCGCAGGAATATAACCTGCACAACTGATCACACTGTCGCAGAACAGTTCAAGCGTTTGACCGTCTTTATCTTTGCAAAGGATTGCACCGTCCCTGACTTCGCTGAGCGTTGTTTCAAGATAAACAGGCGTTTTGTGCAGCGCAAACCATTCGCGCAGATAGGAGCTGTTGGCAAGACAAACGCCGGTCTGGCTGACAAGATCATCCTTCATTTCAACAATGATCGGATGTTTGCCCTGCAGCGCAAGTTCATATGCAATTTCACAGCCGGTAAGACCGCCGCCGATTACAGCGACCGTATCCCCCACAGGCGTGCCGTTCAGATAATCGCAAGCTTCAATCATTTTTTCGTGTCCGGGAACACGTCGCAACACACGAGGCACAGAGCCGGTGGCAACGATGACGGGCGCATCGCCGAAAACCGAGGCACTTGTAACTTCATCATTGAGTTTCACTTCAATCTGCAAAGACTGCATCTGTCTGCGGTACCATGCAAGCAGATCACGCAGCTTTCCTTTATAGGATTCCGCCGACGCCGGGATGAACGTCCCCCCGAGGACGCTGCTCTTTTCATGAATCACCGGATAGTGACCGCGCAGCTTCAACACACGCGCCGCCTCCATGCCGCCGATTCCGCCGCCGATGATGTGAACGGTCTTCGGCGTGTTGGTGGCTTTGATATAGTGCTTGTTCCACTGCATCGTCTCTGCGTTAACCGCACAGCGCGCCAGGTGCAACGAATCGGACAACGCCTGATCGTTTGGCACGCCTTTATAATGGCACATATTGAAGCAACCGTTGTGGCACAGAATACACGGACGAATCTCCTCTTCGCGGTCGTTCAACAGCTTTGTGACCCACTGCTGATCGGCGAGGAAGGGACGCGCAAAGCCTGCGCCGTCCAGCTTTCCGGCAGCGATTGACGCAGCAGCCACAGCAGGATCCAGCCGTCCGGCGCAGACAATCGGAATATCGCAGAATTGTTTGATATGCTCGCAATCTGCAAGATTGCAGTTTTCCGGCATATACACCGGCGGATGTGCCCAATACCAGGCGTCATAAGTTCCGTTGTCGCAGTTCAGCATGTCATAACCGGCATCCTGCAGGAATTTAACAGCCTGCTCACTTTCCTTCATATCGCGTCCGACCTCGACATAGTCCTCACCCGGTAATGCACCCTGACGGAAGCCCTTGGTCTTGGAAACGATGGAATAACGCAGCGAAACCGGGAAATCGTTGCCGCACACCTTTTTGATCGCCTTCACGATTTCGGCAGCGAAGCGATAACGGTTTTCAAGCGAACCGCCAAACTCATCGGTACGCTTATTCACATAACCAAGCGTAAACTGATCGAGCAGGTAGCCTTCGTGCACAGCATGGATCTCTACACCGTCAACGCCGGCATCCTGCAAGAGCTTTGCGGACTGCGCAAATGCGTCGATGAAAGTATAAATCTCTTCTTTTGTCATCTCGCGCGAAGGTACTTTATCGCTCCAGCGGTTCGGTGACGGGCTCGCGGAAGCAGTGATTTTATCGAGATCCATGAACGGTTTGCTGAGCAGACGAAGCGCAGGATTGCTATACAGCATTTCCATCATCGAACTGATTGTGAAGGATCGACCGAATCCCGCGGTCAGCTGCACAAACAGCTTCGCGCCGGTTTTATGAAACGAGGGCATCCAGGATTTCAGATCGCGGAACATCTTTTTATTCTTATGCAGCCACTGTCCGAGCATCGGGTTATAGACAGGCTGGCAGCCTGGTAGCACAAGCCCGCGGTTGTTTTTAGCCACTTCCGGGAGAGACTTTGCACGGTCTTTGTCAAAATGGTTTTTCTCCATCCAGCCGAACAGATCTGTGCCGCCCATACTGGTCAGAACAATGCGGTTTTTGATTTCACAGTTGCCGATCTTCCAAGGTGTAAACAGCGGCGCGTATTTTTGATCCATAATGATTTGCCTCCTTACAAAATCTGACAGATTTATTATAGACTTGTTCCAAATAAAAGTCAACTGTTTCGACCTGTGAGGAACATCACCATACCGTCAAACCACTTTAATATGCATCGGCACAAGCCCTGTATTCCCGAAAAATATCTTTACAAATACAAAAAAATGATGTATAATCAAACTATCAAAATATGCATTACATATCATGGAGGTAATTCTTATGAAACTTATGAAACAAATTGGTGCGCTGGCACTTGCTCTGGTACTCATCGTCAGCCTTTTTGCAGCGTGCGGCAAGCCGAACGTTCAAAAACAGCTCATCGGCTCCTGGCGCGATTCCAGCGGGATTCTTGGTTTTGATTTTCATGAAGACGGCACCGGTTATATTGTTGCCGCAGACTTCACACTCCCCATCGTTAACATTTCACTCAAGGGTGAATATGACATGACTTACACGGTGGAGACGGACGAAAACGATGTTACAAACCTACACATCTCCTTTACCTTTGCTGTGCCCATCAACCTTGATTTCACCATTACCGTTGACGGCGATATTCTCCGACTGCAGCATAGCTCCGGTCTCAACTACACAATGACCAGACAGATTGAGCCGGACACCACGGCAGATACCACAAGCGAACCGGTTTCCGAGTAAGACACGTGGAGGGCTGCGTCTGCGGATGCAGCCTTTTAAAAACCAAAAAGGAGGCTTTTTTCCATGAAGAAAAGCACAAAGATCCTCATCGGCGCCGTAGCAGCTACGCTCATCGTCTGCGTATTGATTGTGGTGATCGCCTCTCTCAACAAAAAACCGAAGACGCCGGAAACGCCCACCAACGACACGTCGGCTTCCGATACCACCTATTTCAACCTGGACACCACCGCGCCGCAGCCTTCCATCTCCAATCCTGCGGTTGATGAAAGCTCCGCAAACGGCAACCTGTCGCTTGCGATTCTCGGCAAATGGATGGATTCCGCTGATATGAGCGGCTTTGAGTTCTTTAATGACGGTACCTGCTCCGTGACCTATGTCAATCTGACGATTCCCTTCATTAATCTGCCTATCAACGGCAGCGCTAACGGAACCTATACCTTGAACGGCAACGAGCTGACGATGAAGTATTCGATCTATACAAAGACCATCGTCAAGCGTTATTTTGCTTCCGTCAACGGAAACGAGTTATCGCTGCGTGATCTTGAAGACGGCGAAGTGAGCACCTATTCCCATGCTGCAGCGAATGCTGAATTTTCCACACAGCCGGTCAAAACCGACGATGATCTGACCGGCACCTGGGTCAATAGCGATGCTTCCGCTCGCTTCATTTTTAACGACGACGCCACGGTCGGCCTCACCTTTGTCGGCTACAAAGACAAGAGTATTTCCCGCAGCGAATTAAACGGTTCCTACAACGGTCTGTACATGACGCAAGGCAACTTTGTCACAATTCAGTTTCTGCTTGACGGTGAGAAGGTAACGCTCGAGTATACGTTTACCGTTTCTCGCAACACCCTTTCACTGACCGACAAAAACAATGAAACCACCCTGTTCGTCCGCGCCGGTACCGGGGCTTCGACCTATGCGACCGCCGAAGATCTGTTAGGGAAATGGCACGATTCCACCAATACGAACGGGTTTACTTTCAAGGAAGGCGGCATTGTTGATCTGACCCTTGTGAACTTCACCGTGCCTGTGATCAACATGCCGATCAACGGCACCTATACCGGCACTTACAGTGTGGAAGGCGATCAGCTGACCATTCGTTATTCCGCCTTCGGCAAAGCGATTACCGATGTTTATACCTTCTCCGTGGAAAACAACGCGCTCGTTTTAACGAACGTGGAGAACGGTAAGGTTTCGACATATATGAAGTAAACCGACAAATCCGTTTATCCAATTGACACGCTGACATCCATCAGCGCCGAACAGGATTTTCCGAAATCAGGTGATACCTATGGATAATAAAGAGAAGGTGCTGCACACGCTCGACAGCCTCGGCATCGAATATGAGATCATCGAGCACGCACCCGTGCACACAATAGAAGAAATGGACAATCTCGGCGTATTTACCAAAGGAGAAGTTTGCAAGAATCTCTTCTTACGCAACGCCAACGGCAAAACACATTACGTTGTCTCGATGATGAAAGACAAGCATCCCGATATCCAGAACTGTATTCGTGCACAGCTGGGCTGCAGTCGGCTCTCCTTCGGATCTGACGAACGGCTGGAAAAGCAGCTTGGTCTTCTGCCTGGTGCGGTCTCCCCTTTCGGCATTGTGAACGACGATGACCATGACGTCGTGGTCGTGCTTGACAAGGATCTGAAAACCTGCGACGGTTATATCGGCTTTCATCCGAACGTGAACACCGCCTTTGTCTGGCTGACGTTTGACAGTCTGATGAAGTTTCTGCGTGCAATGGGAAATGACGTCTTCTTTATCGAGATGTAATCCGGCAATATTCTTATTATTATAACGTAAAGGAGTGATCGTCCATGATCAAACACATCGTCATGTGGCAATTCAAGGAATACGCGCAGGGAAAAACCCGTCAGGAAAACCTGGAATGGGCAAAAGCACATCTGGAAGCTCTGCCAAAAGTGATCCCGTGCCTCAAAAAAATGGAAGTGCACCTCAACTGCAATGATAAACCCGGTATGTATGACGCGGTTCTTGAAAGTGAATTTGATTCACTGGACGATCTGTTCACTTACCGTAAGCATCCGGATCACAAGGTGATATCCGAATATATTGCGCTTTGCCGCTGCGGCAGAGCCAGCGTAGATTATGAAATCTGACTTTATAATGACTGAACGAGTTTCGTTAATTTTTCCCGAAGGGAGTCTTTATTTTGAAAGCTGAAGAAAGCGTAAAAAACTATCCGTCGACGCTGCGTATGTACACAAACTATACGACGCGCGAAATCAAGAAGGTCTGCAAGACGATCGGTCCGCGCGGATCCGGCAGCAAGGAAGAACGGGCAGCACAGGAACATTTCGTGGAGGAAATGAAGACCGGTGCGGACGAAGTTAAGCTCGAAGAGTTCAAGGTTTCTCCGGTTGCGTTTATGGCGTGGGTCGTTGTGGACGGCGTGGCGCTGCTGCTGGCGGTGCTTTTCTCGTTCTTGAATCTGCCCATCGTATCGCTTTGCCTGACGCTCTTTGCGTTCCTTTGCCTGTTCACGGAGTTCCTGATGTACTGGAAGTTTTTGGATCCGTTTTTTCCGAAGAAAACCAGCGCTAATGTCATTGGCACCCGCAAGCCAACCGGCGAAGTCAAGCAGTGTATCATCTTTTCGGGTCACGTGGACTCTGCGTTTGAATGGCGGTTCATGCACTACGGCGGTAAAGCGCTTTTCTTCGGCGGCAGCGGCTATGCGATCGCTGGTCTGCTGTATATGCTGGTCATCTCCATTATCCAGATCGTAAACTACGGCGTTGCCGGTGGTGAAGTCGGTCCGTTGTTTGCCGTTTTCCTCTGGGTGGAACTCGTCTTTGTGCCGGCATTTATCCTCATCATGTTCTTCTCCGATTTCAAGAGACCGGTTCCCGGTGCCAACGACAACCTGACCGGATCCGTTTCTGCTATTGCTGTGCTGAAATATCTGGAAGACAACAATATCCGTTTTGAGAATACCGAGGTTGTGGCAGCTACCGTCGGCTGTGAAGAATGCGGTCTGCGCGGCGCCGAAGCCTATATCAAGGCACATAAGGATGAACTGACCGCAATTCCCACCGTCTTCTTCTGCATGGATACGCTGCGTGATTATGACGATATGGCAATTTATGCGCGTGACATGACCGGTACCGTGAAAAACGATCCGCGGGTCTGCGCTCTGATGAAAAAAGCCGGAGCTGACTGCGGTATGGATCTCCCCTATCATTCCGTGTATCTCGGTGCATCCGATGCTGCAGCTGTTACAAAGCTCGGCGTTCCTGCAGCATGTCTTGCTGCTATGGATCCGACCGGTCCGCGTTATTATCACACCCGCCGCGATACCGAGGAAATCCTCGTGCCGAAGACAATTGAAAAGTCGCTTGATATCTGCCTGCACGCTCTGTTTATGTTTGACGAACAGGGTCTTAAGGAAAACTACGATTAAGCATTATCCCCGCAAAAGGAGCATCATCAAATGAAAAGAAACAAATCTCTGCCTGTTATCGTTGTCATTGCCGTTGCTGTCATTGTATCGCTCATTATAGTGGTTGCGCTGCGTCCGAGAACGCCGGAAGTGCTCACTGACACATCTGCATCGTCCACAACCGAAGCGCCGTCGGACACACAGGAAGAACCATCCGAAGCACCGCTGACGATCGACAACAATATCACCAGCACATCCGAAAACACGTCTGCGCCGTCTGAAAGCGATACGCAAAGCGAGAACACA
>JAEEGL013265150.1_pt1 | contig 24901 bp, 9 predicted proteins | sample 9134231 | NCBI WGS metagenome assembly JAEEGL01 (sample SAMN16246548, study PRJNA631951) | gut metagenome | biome: gut microbiome; feature: rumen; material: fiber-attached | host: Bos | place: Iran: Karaj | collected 2018-10
CACACCACGGTCATACTTGCCCGTGTTCAGCGCGTCGTTGAGGATGGCAGCGGGGAAGGCACGGAAGATGTTGCCTCCGCCGAAGTGTACCCACGTGGGCTCCTTAGCCGTCTTTTCGCGCACGGCCTTGATGTCAAACTTTGGGAGCTCATAGCCTTTCTGCTCCCATTCTGCGGCGTTCAGCTGGCCGCTCAGGATGTCGTTCAGTTTCATTGTTCGGTAATGATTTGTTTGTTTCGTTTTTTTCGTTGCTGCAAAAGTACGAAAAAGAGTTGAGAGTTGAGAGTTGAGGGTTGAGATTTTTTGAATTGTTTCGTATAAAAAACGTTAATCCCGTGCAGTTCTTAGCAGGTTTTTTGTATCTTTGCCGTCAACGAAGCAAAAACAACAAAAAGAAAGACATGAAAAAGATAACAATCGCTATCGATGGCCATTCGTCGTGCGGAAAGAGCACGATGGCCAAGGAACTGGCCCGCAAGGTGGGCTACATCTATGTTGACACGGGTGCTATGTATCGCAGTGTGACGCTCTATGCGCTGCGTCATGGGCTGTTCAATGCCGACGGCTCTGTTAAGCTCGACGAACTGAAGGCTGAGATGCCCCACATCCAGATCTCCTTCCAGCTGAACGCTGAGACGGGACGTCCTGACACCTATCTGAACGGGGAGCGCGTGGAAGACCTGATCCGCTCGCTGGAGGTGTCAAGCCATGTGAGTCCCATTGCCGCTGTGGGCTTTGTGCGCGAAGCCCTTGTGGCCCAGCAACAGGAGATGGGTAAGGGTGGCGGTGTGGTGATGGACGGCCGCGACATCGGTACGGTGGTCTTCCCCAACGCTGAACTGAAGATCTTCGTCACGGCCTCGGCTGAGGTGCGCGCCCAGCGTCGCTACGACGAACTGCAGCAGAAAGGTATGCCTGCCGACTATCAGGACATCCTGAAGAATGTACAGGAGCGTGACTATATCGACTCTCACCGCGAGGTGTCGCCCCTGCGTCAGGCCGACGATGCGCTGCTGCTCGACAATAGTCACATGACGATACCGGAGCAGAACGAATGGCTGATGGCGCGCTTCGATGAGGCCACAAAGGGATAGGGAGAAATCCGTAGAATCAGATTAATCCGTAGGCAGAAAATCAGAGTCGGATGAGGGTGGAGCCGCTGGCTTCGCCCTCTATCTGTATGGCATAGATGCCAGCGGGCAGCGAGGGAAGGGCGAGGTCGTAGGCCAGCTGATGGGCAGGGAGAACGGTCTGATAGACCTGACGGCCTGAGAGGTTGAAGATGCGCAGTGAAGCAGGCTTGCTGGCTTCTTGGGGCAGCCGAACCTGAAGACGTCCGCCGCTGACACTAACGGTGGCCTTAGTGTGGGTAGCGGAAATCTCGTCGATGCCGTCGATGCCCAAGATGTAGAGCAGTCCGCGATAGGCATCGATCTCGCCGTAGCCATACACATTGTTCTTCTCTGACGAAGGAGCGTCGGCAGGCATGTGGCTGGTGTGGGCTATCACGTCCAGCACGTCCTCGGGCGTGAGGTCGGGTTTGGCTTGCAGCCACAGGGCGATGACGCCTGCTGCGGCAGGGCAGGACATCGACGTACCCGAGTTGGAGTTCCAGGCGTAGGTGCGGCCCTGGAAGGGGAAGTGAGCCACATCCCAGGTGATGTCGCCTGCATCGGGATGGTTCTCGAGATAGTAGCTGCTGTAGCTGGAGATGATGTTGGTGCCAGGCGCTACGACATCGGGCTTGATGCGCCCGTCCATCGTGGGACCTATCGACGAGTATTTGCTCCGCATGCCGTTGCCACCCACCTCAGAATGTTTCCATTCGCCTTTGTAGTTGGTGACCCCTTGACGATACATGGTCGAGCCTACGCAGATGACGCGTTCGAAGCTGGAAGGGGAGAGGATGTTGTGGGTGTATTCGCCTGCGTTGAGCTGAGGGTCGAGTGCATTCTCAGTGAGTGTGCCGTTGCCGCGCCAGAACTCCACGTCGGCCTCTGTCCCCATCACTTCTACTGAGAGGGGAACGCTCATCCCCACTTGATCCTTGGCATAGAGGGTGAGGTCATAGCAGAGCTCTTCGGGATGATAGCACGAGGGATAGGCTTCCACCTGAACGGAGTCGAGGTCGCCCATGGTTGTGTTCAGCAAACGGATGGTCAGCAGCGAGTCGGGCTGTGACAGCACATCGTCGGTAGTGATGAGCAACGACTGAGGCTCGGCATCGTAGCACGTGAGGCGTAACTGGAACGGGTCGGCAGACTTTAGTGTACTCATCATTTTCCCCTTGCTGTGGCAGATGAACGTGCCAGCCTTCTCCTGTCCGCGAGGCTTCTGGAACCACGACTTCGTGTAGCCCTGATTGCCTGCGGCAGAGACGATGATGCGGCCAGGCCCCATGAGGCGGTCGAGCATCTCATAGTAGAGCACGTCGTAGCCATGGAAGTCCTGAATGCTGCCCTCGCTGAACGAGATGACGCAGGGCTTATGGACGCTCTCAGCATAGTCGAAGATGTACTTGAAGCCAAGGGCATCGGTGGCATAGGTGAATTTCTCCATGTCAGCCGAGTCGATGAGGTTGGCGTTGTCACTCACAGCGTTGGCCACGAGGCAGATGTCACTCTCAGGAGCGATGCCCTGATAGTTCGTGTCGTAGCCGCTGCCAGCAGCCGAGCCTAAGGTGTGGGTGCCGTGGGGCTGGTCGAGGCCGTCACGGCTGTGAGCCAAGGTCAGCAGCGCTTCCGTGGTGACATAGTCACGGCCTACGGGCAGCGGACTCCCGATGGTATCAATGGAGAGCATGTCCCATAGGCGGCGGATGCGGTAGTGGGTGGCCGAACGGTCGTAGAAGTTAGGGTGGGTCAGGTCGAAACCGATATCCATCACGCCCACTACCACATCCTTGCCTGTGAAAGCCTGGGGTAGGGCACTGCCCTCATGGGCAGGCCCTGCATTGAGTTGCTGGGTTACAGAGTCCATCAGCACGTGGCCCATGGGGCGGGCTTCCATGCGAACGACCCTCGAATCTTGCGACATTGCCGCCAGCTGATGAACAGGAATATGGGCAATACTGATGTCGCCCAGACGTGTCAGTTCCTTGCATCCGAAAGCCGTGAGCACACTGGCGTCTGTCGTCTTCACAAAGGCACAGACGGTCTTAGTGGAAGTGGCTAACGGCTGTTGATGCCCCTCTCTCACTTCTTGTCGCAGCATGGGTGACAGCTTGCTCCACTGCGGACGTTGTGCCATCGCAGAGCTCACCGCTGCCAAGCCGATGAGAAGGGTCAAAAACTGGCGCATTCCTGTATTCATCTTCGCTTGTTCTGACGAGTGTGGTGGCTACTTAGCTGAGCGTACCACCTTACGACCATTCACGATGTTGATGCCCTTCTGGAGCTTCTCCACCTTCTGACCTTGCAGGTTGTAGATGGCCTTGCCCGTCTTCTGGCCATTGACGGCCTGGATGCCAACAGACTCATCGTCATCGGGATTGACTACCGGATTCTTAACACCGTAGTAGGTCAGCTGGAAATTGTCCCAGATGCACCACAGACTGGTGTTTCCTTCTAACTTGACACCGATGTTCAGGGCGCCGTCCTCCTCTACCTTCACCAGGATAGGCTCGATGGCGTATTTACCTTCGGCAAAGGAGGCGCCAGCCTCGGTCATGTTGTTCTCTGAACTCGTAAGAAGCGGGAAGGTCTGCGTCTCATCGTTAGCAAAGAATACGGGCTGGTGTTCATTGTCGCTGCCGTCCTGACGATAGAAGCCCTGAGCGGTCACGGAATAGTAACCAGCGGGAGCACCCTGAACCAACTGGCTGATGGTGAACGTGCTGTGATAAGACTCTGCGCAACCGTTGCCCTCATTTCCGTTGCAACCGCCGCCAAGATTCTTGTTCGTGCAGTCTTCGCTGACCGTCCAGGCATTCCAACGATGGTCGTTGCGGTTGAATTCGGCATCTTTCAGCAGGAAGGTGGCATCGACGGGCTGATCCTTAGTGGCTGTCTTCAAGGCCTCAAGACCTTCTTCCTTTACGAGATTATCCCAGAAGTCGGCCTTGATAAATGCCCACTGAGCATTGTCGGCTGTGCCGTCTTCCGTCAGATAGAGACGGCTGTCGGAAGCAACAGCAAGGTACTGCTTCTTACCGTCAATGACAGCACCGATGGTATAGACAAACTCGCCCTCGACGATCCAGTCGAATGCGGGACTGTCCATGTAGAGATTGCTACCCAGGAAGTGGCTTGTCTCACTATTGTAGATGTCGGTGTCAATGGTGTAGGTCTTGCTGGTTTTGTTGTAGATGAAGTTCAGGTCAAGTCCCTTCTCATTCACAATGGCCTGCGTGCCCCAATTCTTACCGGCAGCCATCAGAAGCTGTGGATTCTCGTAGGCAGCAGCCATGAGATAATACTTACCCTCAGGAATGATCGGCTGTGGGAGAATGATCACAAAATCTTTCGTGACATTGCCCTCTGCGAATGAAATGCCAGCCTCGGAAGTACCCTCGTAGCCCTCAGCCACGACGTCCACATTGTAGGTACGGCCTGTCTGGATGACATTGATGCTGAAAGCGCCCTCGGCATCGGTCGTGCCGGTATATTCGATACCCTCACCATCGTTGCTGACCAAGGTGATGGCGGCACCTGCCACAGCTGTACCCTCTTGATCCTTCACCGTGCCAGAGATGGTGTTAGACTCGGCAATCAATGAGAAATGTGCTGCAGCGGGAACTGCCTTGTTCCAACCGCTGGTGATGGTGGCATCGTCCTGTCGGCGGTAGTAGCAGAAGTCGCTGGAGAGCGTTGACTTCTCGAAGTAAGTGGCTTTATAGCCATCCACATACGAATGCATGTAGATGCAGAGTGACTTGCCTGCCTCATAGACCAGGGGCTCGCTGAAGATGAGCTCCAGCATGTCGCCCATTTCTGTAGCAGAGCCAACCTTGATCCAAGTGTGGTCTTCGTCAATCAGCTTGGTCATGCCATTATCGGCTGCTGCGTAAGGATAAGCCGCTGTGGGCTGAGTCAGCGTCTGCTCGTCAGTCCACTTGTAATATACCTGCAACGAAGTGGTCTGCTCGTCAGAAGTCTTGTATCCCTTAAAGGTGATGGCACAGATCTTGCTTCCGTTCACCAAGCCAATGCTGGAAAGGGCTTCGGCGTTGTAGAGGGTGACAGACTCGCTGTTCTTGTAGTTCAGGTTGAGAGGAACATCGGCAGTAGTGCCATCGGCAGCCATATCGGCGTTGCTGCTGGCCACTTCCTCGGCAAACGTCACATCGACGGCAGCGGTCTTCACGCTGTAGTCGCCAGCCTTCACCTCAATATAGACGGGGAATGTGCCAACTTTCGGATAGCGGACGGAGGCTGAAAGCTGCGTACCGGCATCCTCTAATCTGTGGTTCATCGGGATGGCGACAGCCTTACCTGTAGCCATGAGCTTGTCGTTGACATAGACGTTCATCTCATAACTGTCGGCTGCCTCATCGGCCAGACCGAAGTTCTGGATGTTCACGGTGGCGGTGAATTCGCAGTTCTGCATGCCATTCGTGGGGATGTGGCTTGAAGCGATTGCCCAGTCGTGAGCGTCAGCTGCGGGCTTCAGACCATAGATCTCATCCACGTATGGACGTCCGCTGATTTCGAAACCGAAGTAGTAGTCGCCTGCCTCAGGAACGGTCACCTCGAACGTCTGATAGTCGGTGGTCATCGGGTTCTGGGCATCCTCACCGCTCACGCTGAACAGTTGCTGGCGGGTTGTGCCTTCCTCGGCATTCAGTACCTCCTCACGGGTAGCGGCGGCATAGACCACCACCTTACCCTCGCTCCAGGAAGTGCTGTAGAGCTTGGCATCGAACTGCAACTTCTCGCCAGCGGCAGCTGTCAGCTTCGGAGTGATGAAGATGTTGTCGGCGGTGTTGGTGGAAGTGATGGCATAGTCGTTCGTATTGACGTAAGTGGTGCTGACGTTCTTCTGATAGACAGAACCGGCAGGCCACTGGTTGGCCTCGCCACCAAAGTTTGCATAGTACTTTGCGGGGTCGAGCTTCGTGCCGCTTACGGCAATCGTGAAGGTCTGCTCCTCGCCAGCACCATTCAGATAGGTGATGGCCATGTCGCCGCTATAGATGCCGGCTTCTGTTGCTGAGAAGGCAATCTCAACAGCCTGCGCAGCAACGGTCATGTCGCTTTCGTTGAAGGCTGCTACCACAAACTGCTCGGTAGGAGTGACGGTGAAGCCAGCGGGAACGGTGATGCTCTTCACGGTCAGAGGAGCAGAGCCCCAGTTATAGACATAGAAGGACTGGGCAGCGGTTTCGTTCGTCTTGCCAAAGGTGATCGGAGTGGTATAATCAGAAGGCTCAGACCACTTGCTGGAAGGCAAGACCTTGACGAAGTGGAACTTAGGCTCATTGGTCACGGTGAGCGTGAACGGATCGCTCTCGAAGGTGACACCACCGCCGAAATCGAATACTACCTTGGTGTTCTCATAGACCGTAGTGTTTTCTACCGTTGGCGTCCAGTTGAAACTAAAGGTCTTTGAACTATTGGCGATTGCTGTCAGCGCTACAGAAGCAGCTTCAGCCAGTACGGTCTCACCACACAGATACTTCACGGTGTAGGCCTCAGCAGCCTCATTGGTCAGAGGAATCACGTCAAGAGAAGGTCTCTGAAGCGTGGTGCCGTTCTTTACTGATGCATCAGGCCAGTTCACACTCTTGATATAGAGGTCGTGAGCCACGTCCACCTTTTTCAAACCGATGAGATTGTCAATCTTGAATTCGCCATAGAGTGAGAAGGCAACGTAATAGTCGCCTTCGGCATCGAAGGTGATGGCCTTGTTCACCCAGTCGGAAGAGCCGATGGCTTCAGCACCAGCCTTTTCGCCGTAGGTGAAGTAAGCCACAGGGTCGCCCCAGGTCTTACGGTCGGTAGAGACATACACCTTGGCATAGTAGGAGGCGCCCGACACACCCTTTACGTCGAAGGTCAGCTGCTGACCAGCGGTGGCATGCAGTTTCGGGGTGATGAACTTGTTGTCACCATTGGCATAGCTGCTGTAGGTACGTCCCGTCAGATAGAAATTGTAAGCGCCATCGGCATACTGATAGCCGCTGTTGATGCCTGACTCGGCAACAGATCCGGCGGGATATTCAACGGTAGCTTCCTTTCCATTGAAGTCGGCAGCCCAGGTGCCTGCTGCGAGAACGCTACCTGTGAATGCCAGCGTATAGGTCTTCTCTGCACCATTAGCATCCAGATAGACAATTACCAGATTGCCGGCAAAGTTACCATTGGCGGTCGTAGGCAGGGTGATATCCAGCGACTGAGCCGAGCCCTTGGCAATGGCCAGACCTTCAGCAGGAATTTCCGGCATATTGGCAGAGGTGAAGCCCTCAGGCAGGGTGATGCTCTTGATGGTCAGAGGAGCGGTGCCCGTATTGGCAATCTCGAAGCGCTTGGTCGTGGCTTCGTTAATCAGTCCGAAAGCCTGTGTGCCAGAGAGACTGCTGGTAGCCGTGCTTCCTGCCGTGCGGAAGATGAACTTGGGCTCATAGGCAATCACACCTGCGTAACGGTTAGAAGATGAGGTAGTGCCGGAGATGTTTTCTCTGATAAAGTAATATCTCCAACCGGAAGAGTAGGGGATGCTGAACTTCACTTCCACGGTCTCCGATGCACCTGCTGCGAGATTGACGGGAACATTGACAGTAGCCTCATTATAATAGGTCTTCGTGCCGCTTAAATAACTGGCGGAGGCCAGCGTCAAACTGTAATTCTCTGTAGTACCGGCGATGAGGTCAACGTCGCCCGTGTTGGACAACAATACCTTCAGGGGTACGTTGAGTGTGCCGTCGGCCTGCTGCTCAAAGTAGGTCGTTGTGCCTTGAGTGCCTTCCTTCCCTTCCATATTCATTACGGAGACAACCGAAAGGGTCTTCTGGGCAATGATGTTGACAGAAGCGGCTGTGAAGTCATCCAAATAGACATATTGGGCACGGATGGCGATGCGCTGCTCTTCAGAGAGCGTCAAGCTGATCTGTTTCCAGTCTTTCTGACCGGCAATGTCAGCATAGCCGCTCGTAGCGGTGAAACGCTGAATCAGGCTGCCTCGAGTGGTGCCGGCAGCGTCGATTGCATAGATCTCCACGAAAGAGGGATTGCTGTTACTGGCGTTGGTGTGAGCCTTCACCTTCATGGTGATTTCACCTGATACCAATGGAGTGACCAGCAAGTCGTAGCATTCTGTGCCACCACCATTGTCGCCAGCATACTGACGGTAGGCAATGAGCGAACCTGTGCCGCCGAAACCACCGTCGGAGGTATAGCTATACGACATGTAGTAAGGTCCATAGCCGTCATAGTCGCCAGAGCCGACCACGTGTCCCCAGTTGCTGCCAAGAATAAAATCGTGATTACTTGTCGCAATAGTCGTATTGAAGTCGTAGGTGTAGCCCGTAGCAGCACCAGCAACCGTGCTGCACAACAGTATCAACAGTGTGAGCAATGAAAAGCGTATTCTCTTGTTCATTTGTCTTTGGTTTTAAGTTTTTGCTAATAAATGAATAATTACTATTGGGCGACAAAGATACGAAAATTTTTTTGATTTGTGTATGCTTCACCCCTTTTTTTTGAGTAGGGGGGGATAAGAAACACGGCCTGCTGCGTTTAGCAACAAGCCGTGTCGTGAATGATCTGAGGTCGCGGATAAAGGTATCCGTGCCTGAATGCTCTATTTAGAACTCATCGTCCCAAAGGCTATAACCACGGGCATCACTTTCCTGGTCATCATCGGGATCCGGATCGACAGGTATAGGAGGAGTGGTACCACCACTACCATTAACTATAACATCTTCAAGAGATGCAGTGAGCAAGTTTTCTTCAGAATAGATATCTCCAGTCTTGATGGCGGGAGTCATATAAATCTTTTTCTTCATAATCGTACAATGTTTTAATTTAATTACTTTTCAAAAACTTCTCACTTATTTTACCATTACCTTCTTGCCGTTGATGATGTAAAGACCCTTGCGGAGCTTGCCTTCCATCTTCTGGCCAGACATACTATAAGTACCTTGTGGGGCAACCGTCTGCTTAACGGTCTCAATGCCGGTAATCTCGCTTTCGACAATCTCCTCATCATCGATGAAGAAGCGGATGCTGCGAGCAGAAGCACCTTCATTGAGCTGTAGATAAGAGCGGAAAGGCTTCACCGTGTTATTGTTACCAGCTTTCTTGAACCCACCATTCTTCACAAAGTAGTCACCAGCCTTGACGGTTGTGGCTTTATATACGCCAGTGAAGCTGAAGCTCTGACCGCTTACCTTGTTCACCGTGGTATTGATGTCTTTGTTCACGAAGCGTGGAGCAGTAGCGGGAACTTCCTCCAACCAGAGCAGGCAAGGTGTACCAGCTACAATCTTCGTAGTCTTAGAGAACTGGATTGTAACGTTCTCGGCATCCTCGTCTTTGCTATAGACAGCAACCTCGGCATTTGATCCGAATGCACTCGTCACCTCATCGGCAGTCAGCGTAACAGGCAGAATGATAGCATTCCAGCCAGCCTTCAGCGTGCGTTCAATGGTAACATTAGCCTTCGTCTCTGTGGTCGAGAAGTCGTCATCGCCAAATGTCAGCTCAGGCAGAGCAACGAGAGCGAGATCCACAGAAGCAGAGAAGTCACTTACGTTCTTTACAGTAGCTGCTGCACCATCCTTATCAGCGGTCACAGTGTAGGTGCGGCTGCTCTGGATTACTTCGATGCTGTATTCGCCAGAAGCGTTGGTGGTGCCTGTGTACTGCACCTTGTCAGCATCCTGACTGGTCAGCGTTACGGTTGCACCTTCAACAGGAGAACTGCCAAGTGTTACGGTACCTGCAAGAGTAGTAACTGTTGCTTCAAGTCCGAAATGAATAATCGGAAGATTCTTTGCTCCCCAGGTGCCTGTAAAGATTCCTTCAGTTCCATCATTCTGATGTTGGTAAGCATAACCTGTGGTCGTGCTCTTCTCAAATTGAATAGCTGTTGATGAACTGCTATATCCGCTTGCCGACGAACTGACAAGGATAAGTAGAGACTTGCCAGCCTCATAGGTGATCGGAGAATCGAAGTTAACAACAATCTGGTCTTGTGTTTCTGAAGCAGAACCACCAACAGTCCAAGAGTGAGACGTTGGCTCAATAGCAGCTGTCATGCCTGTAACATCATAGCTGCCAGTTGAAGTTGGCGCAGAAATTGAAGTCGCATCTGTCCACTGATAGTACACTTTCAATGTTGATGTGTGAGCACTTGTTGTGTAGCCCTTCCAAGTAATAGACTTAATCTTTTCACCACCATTTAGACCCAAATTACCCTGAGTGTACAGAGCTATGGTTTCACTGTTCTTGTAATAGAGGTTCAATGGTGTTGAACTTTCAAATCCAGCTGCTGTACCCGATGCTGTTTCAGAAGAAGCTTCTTCCTTAGCAAATGTCACATTTTCAGTTTCACTCTTCAGCTTGTAACCATCGGCCTCGATAATCATATAGACGGGGAAGGTTCCCACTTGGCCATACTTATAAGTTGCCGAAATGGTGGTTGCAGTAGCGTCAAGTTTGTTTACAACAGGAATTGCAACAGCATTAACTGTAGTAGCCACAGGTTCTTCGTCAACATAAACCGTTACAGTGTAAGCATCAGCAGCCTCAGCGGCTAAACCGAAGTTGCGAATAGCGATGCTTGCAGTTGTACTCGTGTTCTGCGTAGCAGCATCAACAATGGAAGTCTCTGCCAGCTGCCAGTCGTGAGCAACAGCAACTTGCTGCAAACCATAGATTTCGTCAACGTATGGACGGCCAGAAATCTCGAAACCGAGATACCATTCACCAGCAGGAACACTAACCTCGAAGGTCTGGAAGTCAGTCGTCATCGGATTTGTCTCATCCTCGCCGCTCACGCTGAACAGTTGTACGCGTGTCGTTCCTTCTTCAGCGTTCAGCACTTCCTCACGGGTGGCGGCGGCATAAACAACCACCTTACCCTCGCTCCAATAAGAGCTATAGAGCTTGGCATCGAACATCAGCTTATCACCAGCAACAGCAGTCAGCTTCGGAGTAACGAAGATGTTATTGGTCGTACTGGTAGAAGTGATGGCGTAGTCAGGATCACTATATGTGCCTATATCACTCGTGCTGACACTGCTCTGATAGACAGAGCCGGCAGGCCACTGGCCGCTCGTGCTGCCAAAGTTGGCATACCACTTCGTCGGGTCGAGCTTCGTACCGCTGACAGCCAATGTGAAGGTCTGCTCTTCGCCTGCACCATTCAGATAAGTAATCACCATATCACCGCTGTAGGTACCAGCCTCGGTAGCAGAGAAGGTAATCTCCACAGCTTGTGCAGCTGCGCTTAGGTTGTTTTCGTCGAAGGCAGCCACAGTAAACTGATTGGCAGGAGTTACGGTAAAGCCGGTGGGAACGGTGATGCTCTTCACTGTCAGAGGAGCAGAACCCCAGTTATAGACATAGAAGGTCTTTGAACCTGCTGCATTTGTCTTACCAAATGCGATAGGCGTGCTAACGTCTGTAGGCTCAGTCCACTTGCTGCTTGGCAGAGTGCTGACGAAATGGAACTTCGGCTCGTTGGTCACAGTGAGAGTGAAGGGAGCTGTCTCGAAGGTAACACCACCACCGAAGTCAAATACGACCTTAGTGTTTTCATAGACCGTGGTGTTTTCTACACTTGGAGTCCAGTTGAAACTGAAGGTCTTTGAACTGTTAGCACTTGCTGTCAGAGCTGCGGAAGTAGCTTCTGCCAGAACGTTTTCACCACATACATACTTCACAGTGTAAGCATCAGAAGCCTCGTTGGTCAGAGGAATGATATCAACACTGGGCTTAGAGAGAGAAGTTCCGCTCTTTACTGATGCATCAGGCCAAGAAACGCTCTTGATATAGAGATCGTGAGCTACGTCAACCTTCTCCAGACCGACGAGGTTGTCAATCTTGAATGTTCCATAGAGAGCAAAGGCTACATAGTAGTCGCCCTCAGTATCAAATGTAAGGGTCTTGGTAAACCAATCGGAATAACCAATAGCCTCGGCGCCTTCTGTTGCATTCTGAGTATAGAAAGCTTTCTGCTCCCAATTCTTGCGGTCGGTTGAAACATAAACCTTGGCATAGTAAGAAGAACCATTAGCACCTTTTACATCGTATGAAAGTTGTGCCCCAGCACTTGCATGCAGTTTAGGAGTGATGAACTTGTTGTTCTCAGACTGATAGCTTGACTGGGTACGACCTGTAAGCCAAATGTTATATGTGCCACTATTATAGTCATAATCGCTATTAATTCCTCCTTCTGCGACAGAACCTTCTGGATAGACAGGAGTAGAAGTACTATTATTAAAGTCTGCTGTCCAAGTGTTTGCACCAATAACAGTAGTCGAGAAGGCCAGCGTATAGGTCTGCTCAGCAGCGTCCTTGTCCAAATAGACGATAGTCAGCGTACCTGCAAATGTGCCTGTAGCAGTGGCATCCTGAGTAATGTTGATAGCCTGTGTCTCACCCTTGGCCAGTACGAACTGAGCTGTAGGAGCATTGTCAGAAGTGAAGCCCTCAGGCAGTGTGATGCTCTTGATGGTCAGAGGAGCAGTACCCGTATTTGCAATCTCAAAGCTCTTCGTGGTGCTCTCGGTGATAGTACCCCAAGCCTCAGCTGCTGTGATGCTGCTGGTTGCAGTACTTCCTGCTGCACGGAACACGAACTTAGGCTCGTAGGCTACCGATGTAGCATAACGGTATGAAGATGATGTCGTTCCCGTTACATTTTCACGCACAAACCAATACTTCCATCCAGACACATAAGGCGTTGCAAACTGAACATCGATTGTATCCTTTACACCTACAGCCAAATCGGTCGAAACAGTTATCGAAGCATCCTCATAATAGGTCTTTGTACCACTTGCATAAGAAGCCTGAGCGACGGTAAGTGTATAATTCTCTGTTTCACCAGCCACGAAATCGATGTCGCCAGTATTCTCAAGTGCCACCTTCAGCTTGACAAGCATCGTGCCGTCGGACTGTTGCTCAAATGTTGGATTAGTACCATTGCTGCCCGTCTGTCCATCGGTGTTCATCACAGCATTAACGGTCAGACCTGGTGCAGGTATATACTTCATGCTCGTAGCCGTGAAGTTGTCAAGATAAACATACTGTGCACGAATACCTATCTTCTGAGCTTCACTCACTTCAAGTGTTGCAGTATACCAGTCAGTGTTCGATCCAGAATTATAACCAGGAATGTCTTCCTTGACTGTGAGTAGGAGTTCATCCTTTGCCGTACCATCTTCGTTCAGCGAGTAGAACTCCACAAAGGCATTGTTACTGCTGCTTGCCGTACTCATTGCCTTAACCTGCAAAGTGATGGTTCCAGAAACAACAGGTGTCACCAAAAGGTCGTAAACCGTTTCACCACCACTATAGTCACCAGCATACTGTCTATTTGCACCAAGTGCACCCGTACCGTCTATACCAGCGGTAGAGTTATAAGAATAAGACATGTAGTAGGGTCCGTAACCATCATAGTCGCTATTAGGCACGATATGCCCCCACTTCGGAGCAACGGCAAAATTGTGATTGCTCGTCGTGATAGAGTTGTTAAAATCTACCACATAGTTGTTCTGAACGATTGACGGGTCATAGTCGCCAGTCTTTACAACATAGAACCAGTCAACACCACCGATAGAAGAGCCTTCACTAGCAAAAGACAGGGTAGAGGTTTCCGTCACCGTAAACTCCTCAGAATTACCTGTTACATTTGTTCCATTCGTAATTGCTTTTGTGAACACAACTGTTGAGCCCACTTTGAAATTGGCCGTCCTCGTAGCAGAGTTGCCATTATGGCCTTTCATATAGATAATATACTTACCAGGAGCCAAAGAAGTTACGTTTACATATCCCTCTGCGCCGGTTGTATATCCCATCTGGCCCATTGAGGCACGGGCAGTATTAGTGGCCTTTGATGCGCCCTCAATGTCCTCAGCCTCCGTATAGAAAGCTACGTCTGCTAATGTGCCTTTGCTGTAGGCCAGCGTCTCTACGAAGCTTGACGAAGTTGGGGTAACTACCTTTCGGAAATAATCACCACTACCATTATTGGCGATGCTATACAGAGTTGTACCATCAAGTACGAATTCTGGATAAGCTACCGTAGCAGACTCACCTTCATAGACAGATCCTGAGGCTAATTCTTTCGATTGGGTGCCATAAGAAGCATTTACTGTATAGGTATAGGTTGCTGCCTCGCGCACATTCACATTGAGCACATTTGTGCCAGAAGCGATTGTCATCGAGGTGGGATTCTCACCATTGTTAAGAAAATACTTTACATTATTAACCCATATTGAATTCTCTGCATTCACTGTCTGTCCAACAGATTCCGTACCAGATGTAACCTTTATTGGGTCACCTTCTCCATTAAGAAGATAGTTAATAGTATAGCTAGCTGTTGAAGACGAACCATCCTTAGTCATGATAAGGATTTGCGAAATATAGTTGTATCTGTGAACTGTTAGTTTCAAAGCAGACATAGCTTTGTTCGCTTTAAAACACAGATATGCACTAGCACTTGAGATTGTCGTTGCAGTTCCGTCAGTCATACTTATTTCGTACGCTTCAGAGGCAGCGTTACCATTGATAATAACATAGTCATCTGCCTTGATTTCTGCTGGAAATTGTATCCAACGTGCGCCACCGGCTTGAAGACGTAGGCCTTGATTGGCTGAATAATACCAGTTATTTGTACCATATGCCTCCCCTACGGTGTTTTGGGCTGTAACGCCAAAATCAGGTAATTTATCGTTTGAGGTATATGAGGTTCCGTCAAAGTCTCTGTTTACGAAATCAAAGAAATGAGACTTTACATAACCGGTCACTTCAAGATCATCTGTTAAAGTAGCAGCCCAAGCAGAATTTGCTCCCCCCATTAAGATGGCGAGGGTAGCAAACAATAGTCTTTGTATATGCTTTTTCATTTGCTTGTTTTGTTTGAAAAATATTTGCGCCTTCCGGCCCGTGAGCGCTTTTGATTGAATTGATTAGTTTTGTGGGTAGTGCCTGTCTGCGAGCCTTTTTCATCCTCCCAGTCTTAGTGGTAAGGTCAGTGGCACACTGCTCTTAGCTTCTTTCCTTTTGTTTGTTCGTTTTCGTAGTTTCTTTTTGTGTTTATGTTGTTGATAAAAATATGATTGCGAATAGGACGATTGTTCGTCATGAGCCATCTTCCATGCTATTTGGATAGTTGCTTGACAGATTCTACATCAATACCTAAACTGTGGGCAATCTCATCTAAGGATTTGCCCATGTCTCTCAGTAGTTTCACACTGGTGCTTAGCATGTTTTTCTGCTCAGCAAGCTGAGTGTCTTTCTCGGCAAGCTGAGTGTTTTGTTCAGCCAGCTGAACCTTCTGTTCAGCAAGCTGAGTGTTTTGTTCAGCCAGCTGTACCTTCTGTTCAGCAAGCTGAGTGTTTTGTTCAGCCAGCTGTACCTTCTGTTCAGCAAGTCTTACATTTTGCTCAGCGAGCTGTTTGTCAAGCATCAGTATCTCTGTGTCACGCTTCTCAATCGCACCGTAATACTCATCTTCCACATTCATCTTGTGGCGCATGTCTGCATCAGCAGCAGCCATTGTCAATCGATGTAATATACGTTCCATCTCAACATCGTCGCCGTATGACTTGTCATCAATCTTAAGCAGACGGTTGTCATTAGCATCCCTGCAGGTCTGGTCGAAGATGCTCAGCACCATATCCAAGCGATTCTTGCTTTGCATACGACCAGAAGGACGGTTGAAATGGCTGTGTAAACGTGGAATCTGAACAATGATGCTGTCATGGGTCAGACTATCGACAAACGGGTCGGGTAACCCTTTTGTGACCACATTGTTGTTGTAATCGTATGACTGATGACTCACATAAAGCACGGGCTCTTCAATGTCACCAACTTTATGACCCAAGAGATAGACTGCTATCATGGGTAAAGCATGGCCTGCATTCAGCATGTTCTTGGGATTGGAATAGTGAACGCCCAAATATTGACGGAAACGGAGCGTCTCTGTGTCCAGCCACGTCTTCTGCAATTCAATAAGAATCAGCTTCTCCTTCCCGTCCGACTCACGTACAGTGGCACCAAAGTCGATGCGGAACACGGATAATGAGTCACGGTTGTCATCACTATATTCGTGAGGACGCACCTCTACCGCCACCACATCTTTCTTTAAAAGGGCTGAAAGAATGGTGCGGGCGACGCGTTCATCTTCCATGAGGTATTTGAACACGATGTCGTATATAGGATTCGCTACAATCATCTGATTCTTATTTAAAATTGTAAATTTCTCGGCAAAGTTACTCGTTTTTTGTTTAAAAACCAAAAAAATGGGCAATTATTTGCGCTTAAACGTTTTCCGGACAGTGCCGTCAGCGCGACGCTCAATGAAGAGGCCGCGACCTGCAGGCAGCGAAGAGAGACGTTTGCCATCGAGAGAGTAGTAGGTCGAAACGGTTGGCATATCGGCCTTGGTCAGCTCGATGGCTGAGGGCATGCTGTCACTGAGACGGAGACTGTTGGCATTGATGACATCATAGTCCGTTACATTGTCATCGGTGATGGCTGTAGCCTTCTTCGTGAGCAAGGCAACGATGCTAAGACGACGCGGGTTCCAACCCTCAGGCAGCGTCATGGAACGGACAATGGAGTAGTTTTCTCCCTCTGCACTAATGGCATCGCCTGTGGGAGCTGTCAGGTAACCGCGAAGCACACGGTCATGGACGTAGCGCGACTGGGTAGAGGAGCGACCCGTGAGGAGGTTATAGACAACCTGACTCGACACGACACTGTCTTCAACGGCCATGAGCGTCAGCGCCAAGTCACCATAGATGGCTTTTGCCTCTGCCAGCAGGCGACCTGTTGCCGTGATGCTGAGCTCGCGTGAAGCTTCATTATATGCTGCATTCAGGCTGACACTGGCAAAAGAGGGGTTGAGATAGTCCTGCCAGAGCATGTCGTTGATGATGCCAGCCGTCATGTCAGCACCAATGACTGGCAGATAGTCGTTCATGTCGTAGGCAATGTAAGCCTCACCTGGGAAGTAGGAACGGTTGACGGTAAATGTAGGCCAGTCGTAAGCGTAGAGCTGATGCAGGTAGACTGCCTCTTGGACAGCCAGCGGGGTGCCAGGGCGATGCACATTGACGATGGCGGCAATATCGCTGGGCAGCAGTTTGACGGCTTCGTTGAGTAAGCTGGAGTAGGGTGAGGTCTGGTCATTGTAGATCTCAAAATAGACCTGACTGCGCTTCAGCGTGTCGCGATAGATGGCAAAGCTCTGGGTGATGGTGTCGTTCTTGGACTTTTCAGGCAGAGACTCATTCTCGACCTGAACAGCATAGACACGGAAGGTGTGCATGCCCACGCTGATATCGTCAGGTAAAGAGCAGGTGAACACCCAATTTTCGGAAGCGCCAGAACGAACGGTTTCGTTGAAGGTTTGAATAACGGGCGTCCTATTGTCAATCTGCCAAGCAAGCTGATAGTTGCTGATGTCTTTACGACCTACGTTGGAGTAGGTGATAAGGGCATCAATATTATCACCCGGCTTCTTATACTTGAAACCAGCATCTACGGCATCGATGTCGAGGTCGTAGAGGGGGAGTGAACTGACATCGACAATCAACTGGACGCAAAGACAGCCTACGTCGGTGATCTGGAAGAGATCGGTGCGGTTGTTGTAAGAACCGTAGTAGTAGAATCCGCCATCCACATCTGAGCCCACACAGCAGAGACCGCCCATGTCGGCCGAGATCATCTCCTGGGTCTCCACATAGTCGAAGCCGAAGAACAGATTGTCGCTGTCATTGATGGTGATGCCTTCACCATTGAAATAAATGGAGTTCCAACCCTCATAGAGACGCTGGTTCTGCTCAATGACTGGCTGCATGCTTCCATTGGCGATATTATAAATAAATGTACGCGAGCGACCAAGGTTGGTGGCGGCTGCGATGCGAAGACCGACAATCTTGCATCCGGAATAGGAGGACAGCATCTGCGGTGAGAGCAATGCGCCTATGGTGTAGGTGCCTGCCTGTCCGAAGGCTGCACCACTGATGGTGATGGAGTCGGTTGTAGAATAGCCAACAAGGCGCTGGTTCTCAGCCAGTTGCTGGGCTACTGCTGTCGAGAAAGACAGTATGGACAGCAGGGAAATAAATAGCTTTCTGATTATCATCTTATTTTCTGATTTTAAGAGTGTTACCGTTTTTGCGAATGAGATAGATGCCATGAGGCAGGCCGTTCAGGTTGTTGCCAAGACGCGTGCCTGAAAGACTATAGACGGCCTGGCCTTCATTGGTTGACTGAGCCTGCAGGGTAGCGATGCTTGCTGCTTCGGTGTCAATGATATACTCTACAGTCTCTGATTCGGTGTTCTTATAAATGGCCTTAATGCCAATCGTATGGGTTCCCGAAGAGAGACGGGGTAGGGTGAACTCTGACTTCACGCTCTCACCAATCTTCTGACCATCGAGATAGATATCATAGCGTATCACGTTGCCGTAGTCAACAGCTACCCCCTCACCGTTTTCAGGTCCCACAGTAAAGTCGTCAACCTGAGCCAGGAAAGCATCGGTGGAGGTGTAGTGAATAGCCAGGCGTACCTTGGTGCCGACATAGGCGGTCAGCGGAGTCTGATAGATGTTCCAAGCCTCGGAAGCGATGGGGTCAACATGGCTGATGGCCACGAAGTCGGCGGGCTTGTCGCTGCCACTGGAGATGCAGAACTCCATACTTTCGGGATACATAGAGGCGTAGCCTTTAGCGGTGACGCTCAATACATAATTTTCGTGGATTTCAAGTAGTGGGGAAATGAGCCACTTGTCGGCCTGAACGCGTTGGGGCGAGAAGAAGATGACGGTCTTGTCGCCTGTAGGTGCCTTGATGGCATTGTCAGTAGGAAGCATGGCGGGGGTGGTTTTCCAAGGGTTGAAAACCATCGGAGCAATGGGCATCGGCGTATCAGCCGTGCCTGAACCCGGGAAACTGACGATGTTTGTAGCGGAACCAAGACCGATGGGATAGACGGGCTGACCATCAAGGTCGATGCTCGTCCATTCACCAAACTTGCCAGTGGCAAAATCATCATAATCCTCAAAGCTGTCCTTGAAAATGAGCTCTTGGTTCCAACGAAGGCTGTAGATGCCGTTTTCACCGATGGAAGAGGTGATGTTGTATGGGTTTAGGATGTGGTCTGACAGTTCAATACTGATAGTGGCATTGGCATTGACCTCAATGGTCTGCTGATACTCGTTGAAGGCTCCCTCTGCAATCTGGATGGCGTAGCTGCCAATGGGAAGTGAGGCAATTTCGGCCTGACCATTGACAACAGTTACCTGATAGGTCTCTGAAGTAGCGAGGCTGGTGATGGAGATCTCTTGTCCGTCGGCTGAGAGCAGGCTGTTTGCCGTCACATTAAAGGTGATGTGGGCATAGTTGTCGGCAGGGATGTCCACCTCAGTGGTGACCATCGGGCTGACAGCCTTGATATAGGCGGCTTCGATGCCGATGACGTGCTTTCCTGCAGGTATGTTTTGCAAGGTGCATTCGAAGTCGGCTGTCTTCGTGGCGATCTTGCCGTCGAGATAGATGTTGAAATGCTCATTGGGATTGGTGGTCACCTCAGCAGACTGTTGGCCCACATAAACATTGTCAATCATGAGCATGAACGAACCATACTGGTTGTAATGACCGATATAGCGAATGGCAAACTTGATCTTACGACCTGCGTAGGAGGAAAGGTCGTAGGTATATTCCTTCCAGGCACGATAGTCGGCAGTCTCATAGTTGTCATGGTCGATGCGGACAAAATCAGCGGTCGTGGGATTGTCGAGCTTCTCCGTGACATAGACCATGAAACGCTCAGGATACTGGTCGGCAGCCTTGCCCATGAACTGAAGCACGTTGTCTGTGCCTACCGTGATGACGGGCGAGATGAGCCAGTCGTCGTTGGCATTGCCGGAGTTGGTGCGTGTGAAACCTACATATTGCTTGCCTTCGTATGGGTGAAGGATAGGGTAGTCATACCACCAGGTGGGGGTTACGGTCAGCGGATTGATAATCTGTGCATATTGGAAGACGCCACGGTTGGGATAATTGCCAATGAGGGGGGCTGCTGCCTCAAGGTCGGCATCGATGCCTGTCCACTGGCCAAAAGTGACGGCAAAGGGTGAATAGCTCTCGAAATCGTCGAAGAAAGCTGGCTGCTCACGGTTCCAAGTGAGATGGATGCTGTTAGTGCCATTGAACACATCGTGGTTGACGTTGGCCGTGAGTGCGTATGGGGTACGGGTGTTTTCCTCAAGAGTGATATTGATATCTTGATGTTGTTGACCTTCACTCACAAGGAAATCATGGGAAATAGGCAGGAAACCATCGCGCTTTATGATGAGCTGATGGTTACCGCTATAGACTTTTAATGTGCATTCGCCAGAGGCATCGAGCGTCAGGTTGCCATAGCTGACTTGATAGTCGCTCTGTATGAGGGTGATGGCTTGCCCATTGAGGTGATCGCCTTCGACAGACGATACATGAATAGACAGTTCTATGTTGCGGCTCTGACTGAAAACTGTCGAGACGGATAAGGCAAGGAGAAAAAGGAGTGTAGAGAAGTATTTCATAAAATAAAAAAATGAGATAATGGGCGAGAGAATACCGCCCATTATCTCTATTAGTCGGTTCTAATTACTTACGGATGATACGTGTGGTCTTGGTCTGACCGCCCTCAACCACCTTGACAACATAGATGCCCTTGCGGAGAGACTGCATGCCAGTCTTGCCCTGACACTTCATCACCTGAACACCATTGATGTTATAGACGGTCACCTCCGCATTGTTGTTGATAGCTGCGAGAGACTGAATGCCCTCGGCAATATTGCCCTCAGACACATGAGAGAAGGTGAAATCATCGAAGAAGGCCATCGCATTGGCGCTCACGGTAGTGTGGCGGACTGCAATATAGATGGTCTTGCCAACGTATGCAGAGAGATCCACGTTGAAGTGATGCCACTCATTCTCAGGCAGATAGGCCATTTCGGTGCTGTTCATTACAGTCTTGAACGCCGAAGTATTGGTGTTGCTGGTCTCGCTGACAAGCACCTCAACACTGTGCAGGTCGTTGTCGCCTACGAAGACTGAGTTGATGGTGCTGAGGTTACGGGCATAGAAGTCGAAGTTGGCACCCTCGGCAATAGCCAGCGGCTTGGAAATGAGCCAGTCGTTAGCAGCGCTGTAGTCGTAAGGAGCACAAGCAGCGATGGTGTGGTTACCCGTGTGAGCGGTGAGGTTTGCATTATAGTGAGTCACCTGAGTGAAGGCATACTTGCCGCCGTCGTTCTCGACGATGGTCTCGTAGTAGCCCAGGTCGTTGTTCACCTTCTTGTCAACGTCAATCTGTGTGAAGTCTTCCTTCCAGTCATACTCCAATGGATTCATCTCGAAGGTGTAGTAGAGCACGTCTTCGGCGAGCGTTTCACCCTTCACGGGGAAGGTAGCGACAAAGTCGTTGTCAAATGTGATAGTCAGCACGTCTTCAATCTGCTTGGCAGCTTCCTTGGCGGTGAAGGTGATATCGAACTGAGTACCCTGTCCCTTCTTCAGCTCCAAGCCAGCAGCAAGTGAAGTGGTGAAGAAGTCGGTATTGAACTTGGCCTCCTTGATCTTCAGGTCGTTCTTGCCCGTGTTACGGATGGTGAGCAGGGTGCCGGAGTTGTTACCCTTATGGAGATTCACCTTGCCTGCATCCCATGATTCGTGGTTGAAGGCAACACCATCGAAGACAGTACCATTGATGACGATCTCGTCAATAGAAGCACCATTGTGGCGGCCACTGAGGGCACGGTTGATCCAGCGGAACTGAATCTTCTTGCCAGCATATTCGGTCAAATCGATGGTCTCCAGACGCCAATACTTGGTCTCGCCGTCTGCATTGTAGTTCTCAGACAGGTAAGAAGCCTGTTTCCACTCGCCATCGGCAAAAATCTCAAACACCGTCTCGCTGGCACCATTGCCGCCGGCAACGTTCTGCTTCTGCAGCAAGCCTGTCTCGTCCTTCTTCAGTGAACGGGGATGCTCATCACCCCAGTAGAAGGAAACGCTCATCGACTTACCGTCGGCAGGCAGGTTGAATTCAGGAGAAAGCAGGGTTGACTGCTTGCCAGCATTCATCCAACCAGTATAGAGACAGGTGTTATTATAGCCGTAGATGGAGTTGGGACCCCATTTGCGGTTCTCATATTCGTTATCGGTAGTAGCCAACCAGCCCGTAGGTACATCGTTCTGGCATGCATCAAAGGTCTCCTTCCAAGGGAACTCTATGACAGAAGCATCGGCCTGAGTGGTGAAACGCCAAGTGCTGGCGGTCGTTGAGCTTCCTTTATCGTTATAGGCAACCACCTTCCACTTGTAGGTGGTAGAATAGTCGGCAGCAGGAATCGTATAGGTCAGCGCTGAGCCAACATCGACACCATCGATCAGGTTGTTGACATCATTATTGGTGCCCACATAAACCTTATAGCCTTTGGCAAACTGCGCAGGACCCCATTCCAGAACAATTTCCTTGGGATATACCTCCTGGGCATTTTGTGCGGGCTTGATGAGCGCGCAACTGCCGGGAACGCCGTCTGCACCATAGACATTGGGCAGAAGAACACGGTCAAGCGTGAAGTCGGAGTGGTCGTAAGCACCTTCGTCATCGCTCTCAATGGCAGGATAGTAGAAACGGATGTAGCTCTCGTCAGTACCCATTCCAAGATCCACCTCCTCGGTGAGAAGCTGGTTCAGACCGTTCTGATAGTCGCTGACCCATTTCGTAGTCCAGTTGTCGCCACCGTCATAGCTGACCTGAAGTTCAATATCGTACTCAGGAGCAGCTTCACCATCATATAAATTATAATAGGTGAACTTCACCTTGCCGCCATTGCTCAGGTCGAGACGGGGAGAACGAAGGTATGATTTTGAGAAGCCGCCGCTGCAATAAGCACTCTGCTCACCTTCAATGGCCTTGTTGGTAGCACCCCAGCCGTTGTTCTTCCAACCTGCAGGGGGGAAGTAGTCGTTGAAAGTCTCCAACATATAGCCATCGGGCACAAACTGCTTCTGAGCAGAGAATGCAATCTTGACATCGCCGCCAGTGGTGTGGATGATAGCATCACCAGAAGCAGGCGTAGTCATCGAAGCCTCATAGGCCAGCTGGAACTGAACCTTGTCATAGGCGCGCAGGTCGATGGCATCGGCATTCAGCGTGGTAGAAATGCCCTGAGGCAGATCCATGCCAGTGATCTTCAGACCGTTCTTACCCACGTTGGTCAGCGTGATGACCTCTGAGAAGAATTTCTCACCGATAAAGACCTCTTTGAAGTCGTAACGGTCGAGAGATACCTGAGCCACAGGACCTGTAGCAGGGGTAAACTTCTTCACCGTGATGTCGTCAATCCAAGCAATATTGGCAAGTGACGTGAACATCTTATATACAAAGGCGAGCTTGACTTTCTGGCCTCTCCAGTCGCTAAGGTCAACCTTTGACGTGTGGAGATCCCATGTGTCGATAGGGAATACGGTGACACCGCTTTCGCGCAGCATCTGCTCATTCTGAATAGAGAAGATGGTCTCTGCTGTGTTGAGGTTGTCGCCTGTGATAACGCGAACCTGAAGGTCGTACCTTGAATTGTCGCGGTTGTTCATGGGACTAACTTTCCACGTGAACTGCAACTGATAGGTGTCGTTCAAATCAAGTTCGGGAGAGATAAGAATCTCTTCGCGTGGACCGGCGCCATCAGGATTGTTACCGCCAGTGGGGCCGTCGCAGGCAGCACAGCCAGCACCGCTGATGATCGAACCAGAAGTGGATTCTGGATCACTATAGTAGTTGAACCAGTTGAAAAGCATATTCGTGCCAGAATAGGTGCTCTTAACTGTCCAGCCTTCACCACGGGTAAGGGGCGTGGCTTGGGACTTTGTTGCGCCAGTCTCGAAATCTTCTTCGAGAATGGTCTGAGCTGATGCCTGTCCTAATGACAGGGCAGCAGCCAATAAACCAAAGTAGATTTTTTTCATATTTTTATTTACTGTTACTTTTTTATCAGCCCGCAAAAGTACGAAAAAAGTTTTAATAATAAACTGATTTTTCTCCAAAAACGAAAAAAAGTAACAATTATGACCTTTTTTTTAACACTTTGTTACTAGAATTGCAGTATTGCATCACGGCATTGCTCCATGAGCCATTTGGGCGTGGAGGTGGCACCACAGATGCCTACGGTCTTGATGCCCTCGAGCCATTCCTTCTGAATCTCCTCGGGACCTTCGACCAGATGACTGTTGGGATTGATGCGCAGACACTCGCTGTAGAGCACCTTGCCGTTTGAACTCTTGCGACCGCACACGAAGAGGATGAGGTCGTGGCGGGAGGCAAACTGCGAGATGTTTGGCATGCGGTTGGCCACCTGTCGGCAGATGGTATCGAACGACTGGAAGTGGGCCGAAGGCGAGATGTGGGCCTGGATATAGTCGATGATGCGATGGAACTCGTCAAGACTCTTGGTGGTTTGTGAGTAGAGGTAGATGTCATGGGAGTAGTCGAGCTTATCCACGTCATCATATTTCTCTATGACGATGGCCCGTCCTTCCGTCTGACCTACCAATCCTAACACCTCGGCATGACCGTTCTTGCCGAAAATGACAATTGAGGCCTCCCCCTGCCCCTCCGAAGGAGGGGAGTGCCTACCGGATTCCTCCACCCGCAGGCCCTCCGCGGATTCCTCTGCCCGCAGGCCCTCCTCCCCTTCGGGGAGGTCGGGAGGGGTTGTCCCTTCGGGGAGGTC
>JAEEGL013671188.1_pt1 | contig 24901 bp, 13 predicted proteins | sample 9134231 | NCBI WGS metagenome assembly JAEEGL01 (sample SAMN16246548, study PRJNA631951) | gut metagenome | biome: gut microbiome; feature: rumen; material: fiber-attached | host: Bos | place: Iran: Karaj | collected 2018-10
GCGTCAAAGGTGACTTCCGTCTTGTTGAACATCTCGGGGATGACCACCATCGGGCAGTGGCAGGCCGATGTCATACCAAATGCCAAGTGACCGGCTTCACGACCCATAGCGGAAACCACAAACCAATTGCCGCTGGTACGGGCGTCTTCGTAGATGGTCTGCACCAAATGCACAGCAGCATCCTTGGCCGAATAGTAGCCGAAGGTCGGACTGCCCTCTGGCAATGGCAGATCGTTGTCAATGGTCTTGGGCACATGGATGTTTTGGATGGGGAAGCCACTGCTAGCCAAAAACTTCGAGATGCGGTTGGCCGTCGAAGCGGTGTCGTCGCCTCCGATGGTGACCAACAGCTTAATATTGTTCTTGACAAAGAACTCGGTGTTAAACTCCTCATTCTTTGGTTTGTAACGGCTCATCTTCAGGGCCGAACCACCTTGCTTCAGGATGGCATCGGCATAGAGGAAGTCCATCTCGACCACATCGGGATCGGGTTTGAAGAGGTTCTTGTAGCCTTCATTAAGACCAAGGACGCGATAGCCGTCCTTGAGGAAGGTCTTGGCCACGGTACTGATAACCGTGTTGATTCCAGGTGCCGGACCGCCGCCGGCGAGAATTACGATGGAATTTTTCATTTGTTGAATTGTTTATTTGTTGAATTGTTGAATTGTTATTCGATTACAAACTCATCACAGAAGATCCAAGCCTTCTGTCCGGCACCGACATGGCCTTCGGGGCAGGTGCCGATAGTCTTGGCCACCATTTTTACATAACGGGCATTGGTGCGCGGACGCACCTCCATCTCTTGGATGAATGCTCCATCAGCATCTATTGGCACATCATTCTTCACCTTCCCTACGCTACGGAAATTCTTGCCATCATCGCTGACGAAATACTCCACCTCCGTCGGCATCCAAATCCACGAGTATATTTCCTGCAAGAAGCTGCCCGCCAAGCGGTTGATGCGTTTCGAAACGCCCAAGTCGACGGTGGCAATCAGGTCGACACCATAATAGCCCTGCCACGAACCTGTTCGGAAGTTCTCTCCGCCACGCTGATGGTCAATAAGTGCCTTGAGGCCACCAGCAGCATACTGCTCGTTATACAAATTCTCAAGCTTCACCGAATGACGTGCATCAATGAGGAAATATTTAGCATCTATTGGATTGCTCCAACGGTCTCCTTGTTGGGCCACAGCACAGATAGTGGTATTGTCCTTAAGGCAAATCGGCCGTTCGTAAACTATGCCATTTTCTCTTGGGTCAGAGCCGTCCAAGGTATAGTAAATCTTCACGCCCTCTACAGGATGACTCATACTGACCATAAGGCTGTCAAAGAAAGTGTCGGAATCAGAGTTGATGGTCGGAACAACCACGATACTTTCATTGGGGATACTCACCACGGGGCAGTTCTCGGGTTGAGTCGCCCAAGTGGAGTTAGGCTGCTCTGTCATGGTGAACTCCAGAGTGCCACCATTATACACCTCCTCAAAGGTGATGAAACTACGCTCCAAGGGCTTGCCATTCAGTTTCACTGACTGAACGTAGCAGTTCCGGTCATTCAAATTCTTAGCAACGACTTCAAAATGTTTGCCATTCTCAAAAGACAAACGTAAACGCTCAAAACGCGGCAGGCCTAACACATAATAGCCCGAGGCAGGCGTAGCAGGATAGAAGCCCATAGCGGAGAACACGCCCCAAGCCGACATCTGACCACAATCCTCGTTGCCAGCATAGCCATCGCGGCGATCGGTGTAAAAGTCGTCCATAACCTGTTTGACATATTTCTGAGTCTTTGTCGGCTTGCCGACGAAATTGTACATATACACTGTGTTGTGGCTTGGCTCATTGCCGTGGGCATACTGACCGATAAGGCCTGTAATGTCCGGTTGATCACGCCCAGTCAGGTTGGAGGGCGCGTTGAAGAGCGCATCAAGTTTGGCTTCGTATTCATCCCAACCGCCCATCAGGTCAATATGTCCATTCACATCCTGCGGCACGAAGAAACCATATTGGTAAGAATTGGCTTCAGTTAGTGTGAAATTGACCTGAGCGGGGTCGAAGGGGCGCATCCAACCACCATTTCTACGGCCCTGGAAAAATTGGTTTTCAGGGTTATAGATATTCTTGTAACTCTGTGCGCGGGCATAAAACTCCTTGGCAATATCGGCCTTGCCCATTGCCTCGGCCATTCGGGCCACACACCAGTCGTCGTAGGCATATTCCAAAGTCTTGGAAACAGCCTCGCCTTCCACTTCAATAGGGATATACCCGTATTTCATATAGGCACCCATACCACGGAAGTCATCCTTCGAACTTGCCACCATAGCTTCCAAGGCTTTTTCGGTATCAAAGTCGCGGATGCCAGCGAAATAGGCATCGGCGATGACGGGGATGGCGTGGTTGCCAATCATACAATAGGTCTCGTTAGCAGCCAGCTCCCAAATGGGCAACATATGATGTGGGTTGGTCTCGTACTTATTAATAAAGGTGTTAATGAAGTCGAGGGTACGCTCGCGCTGCATCAGGCTGAAGAGTGGATGAAGGCTGCGGAAGGTATCCCATAGCGAGAAGACAGTGTAGACAGGTCTTTCTGACTTGTAGACCTTCAAGTCGTGGGCACGATAGCGGCCGTCGGCATCGCTGAAGAGGTTGGGGGCGACCATAGTATGGTACAAAGCCGTATAGAACACTGTCTTGTTCGACTCGTTGGCATCTGCCACCTCATAACGTTTCAGCTCGACGTTCCATTTGTCATAGGCCTTCTGCTTTAAAGCATCGAAATCGAAATCATTTTCGGCCAACTCAGCCTTCAGATTGCCTTTCGCACCTTCCACATCAACGGCGGAAATCGCTATGCGCATAACGACAAGTTCGTTTTCCTCGGTTTCAAAATCAAAACAGACTTTCAGGTTGTCGCCTTCGGCTTCATCGCCTTCTGCCTTTTCACCTTTATTGTAGAAGGTATGGCCTTTGAAAGGTTTGGAGAACTCAGCGTAGAAATAGAGATACTGTTCGTTGGCCCAATCGCGGGTACGGCGGAAACCACTAATGGCGTTGTCACTTTCCACTTTTAGATTGGCTTCATAAACGAATTCATCATTGACACCTTCCACCATATCCAATAACACGTGTGCGTTGCCACTCTTCGGGAAGGTGCAGCGCATCATACCCACACGGTCACCAGTGGTAAGTTCGACCTTCGTATTGTAGTCATCAAGCAGCACTGAATAATAGCCAGCCTTAGCATCCTCGTTCTCATGTTGGAATGCCGATCGGTAGCCAGAAGCAGTGTTATCCTCGTCTCCTTTGTTGAGTTTCACCTCACCGACGATAGGCATAAACCTAAAGTCACCATAGTCGGAGCAACCCGTTCCGCTGAGGTGGGTGGTGCTGAAGCCGAGGATGGTGTTGTCGGAGGTGTGGTAGCCCGAGCAGCCGTCCCAGTCGTTCATGCGGGTGTCGGGGCTGAACTGCACCATACCGAAGGGCACCGTGGCACCTGGGAAGGTGTGGCCATGACCACCCGTGCCAATAAACGGGTCAACATAGTGGGCGGCATCAGTGACATAGTCGGCCTTAGGTTCGTTGTTGCAGGCCACAAGGGCAAGCAACATCAATAAAGGTAGTAACAATCGTTTCATTTGCGTATTATTTTAATCATTTAGTTTCTTCGTTTGCCTTCAATCAATTCCCCTGCATTATTTGAGTTGCGAGATTCTTGGCATCCATAGTCGATACCACTGAACAACCCCATTCCTTATTTGATGATGCGGAAAAGTCACTCTGTATCAGCAGTATCTGTTGGTCTTATCTTGCCATCATCCTCCTTCATCTTGAACCAGTACAATTGTTGCCTGTTCGTCGTTTCAAAACCCTACCTTGATTTATTTTCCTTTCTTTTGACGCTGTAAAAGTAGAAATAAAAACTCTTTGTTTTGCAACAGGCAAACATTTTTTCTTGGCATGGATTTTGCGTAAAAACTGATATTGAATAAAAATTTTCCACTTTATGACTTGCATCTTTTCAAAATGCTTATATTTGCAGCCCAAATATTGACATTATTCATTAATTAACTCACTATTAAAACAAAACCACAATGAAGAAAGTTTTATTTGTTTCACTCGCAATGGCCGTCGCTACGACTGGCTTTGCTCAGAGAGCCAACTTCAACATTGGCAAAAACGTGACGGGTACCGCTAAACACGCCACGGAAAGAGTCATTGACAACAGTGCCATCCAAGGCATTCAGTTCAATATGCCTCAGAACATGGTCAACAACAGCAGAAGCCTCGATGACTTCGAAGAGTTCCAGACTATGACCACCAACTATGACCTCCAGTCGAATAGTACCCTCGGCAACCGTATCGTCACATGGGCCGACGGTAGCGCTTCTTTCACCGCCACCTGGGATCATACAATGAACACGAGCTACCCCAACCGTGGTACTGGTTACAACTTCTACAGCCCTGACCAGAGTATGGGCGAAGAACCCGAAGCTCGTCAGGAACCCATGAAGTCCGGTTGGCCAAGCATCGCTGCCTGCGGTGATGGCGAAATCCTTGCTTCCCACGCCACTGGTACTAACATCTATTATCGTCCAACGAAAGGCGAAGGCGAATGGCAACTCCTTGTTAACTTCCCTGAGGGCACCTGGCCGAGAGTAATCTGCAGCGGTCCCAACGACGAATACATTCACGTTGTATTTGCCGAACAGATTTCCATTGCCGATGGTTACGACAACCATGTCTACTATGTGCGTTCCACTGACGGTGGCCAGACTTGGAGCGAAGTGATTGACTTCCCCGGCCTTGACAACACCGAAAACGGCGACTACCGCAACCAACTCAGCGCCGACGATTACGTGATGGCCGCCAACGGCAATAACGTTGCCGTGATGTTCAGCTCTTACACCACTGAGGTGTTCTACATGATTTCGCACGACAATGGCGCGACTTGGGAACGTCAAATCGTTGCCCCCTACTGCGTAAAGCAAAACGGCAACAACGTCCACGCCATTGATTTCGCTGACTATCCAGAAGGTATGGCTGACACCTTGTTCACCAGCGACAACTCGCACACCATCGCCATCGACAACAACGGCACTGTGCACTGCGCATTCGGTCTGTTTGCATGGCAACCTGCCGATGCTGATAGCTACAACTATTGGAGAGTTTACAACCACGGTATCGTCTATTGGAACTCCAACTTCACCAACGAACAAGGTGGTCATGAAATCCCGCTGTTCGGCGATTGGAGCGGTGATGCTGCTATGGTTGCAGAAGATCCCAACTGGCTCCTCAACGGTGAAGGCGGTATCGCCAACACTTTGGCCATTGAACGTCTTTACAATATGATTGAAGCTATGGGCTCCGACAACCTTAACTGGTTTGGTTATCAAGTCGATGAAAACGGCGATGAAGACTGGACTTATAACTTCATTTTAGACGTTAATCCCACTTGGCATTACCGCACCTTTGGTGTATCCACTATGCCTGGTATCTCTGTAGACCAAGACTGCAATGTGGCTATTATTTACAATACACTCTCAGAAGTTAGACACAACAATCCTGGTACTGGTGTGGACTATGCCTTAAGAAACGCTTGGGTGACACTGAAAGACCACGACGGCCGTTGGTATGAGGAAGCCATCAACTTGTCCGAAGACTTTATGCACGAGCTGGATGAGGTCTATTTCACCACTGCTGCCAACAAGGCTTTCAATGGTGAGTTCTGGGTTATGTACAATGCCGACGAAGCCCAAGGCACCTACCTCGACATCAGTGACACCTACCCAAATAGCAACGCCGGTCACTTGACCGAGAACTACAATTATGCCTGCAAGATTGTTCCCGCTTTCGAAGGCTGGAGCATCAACGAGCAGGAAGCCATCAACCCGATGACCGCCACTCGCGTGTATCCTAACCCCGCCACTGATGTGCTGAATATCGAAGTGAACGCTTCACAGGCTTCAGAGATGAGCATCAGCGTCTACAACATCATGGGCCAGAACGTGATGAACCAGAACGTGAACATCACCACGGGCATAAACACCCGCAGCATCAGCACAAGCGAATTGAACAGCGGCATCTACTTCGTGACCGTCAAGGCCAACGGCTTTGAAAACACGATGAAGTTCGTTGTGAAATAAGATTCTCTTACATCATACGACAAAAAAAAGGAGGCTGCCGCCTCCTTTTTTTGTCAAAACCACTTGCGTATAAAGAAAAAACACTATCTTTGCCCCCAAATAACCTTAAAACAAACAATCATTTATCCACTAAATTATTAATTAAAACTCATTCAAAATGAAAAAGTTATTTACTTTAGCATTGGTCTTGTTGGTGGCCACCGCCGGCTACTCACAAGTGAGGAAAACGTCGATAGACAATTCCAAGAAAAAAGCTGCCACTGTGCAAACCACCAAGGGTATGGAGAGCTTCGAGAACGTGCAAATTGAGCCTAATATGATGCGCTCTGAAGGCGAACTCGACTATTCGACCTATGACTGGCAAACCAACCACGGATTCATCAACAGAACCGTGGTATGGCCTGACGGAAAGGTGAACTTCGCCTACACCGTGTCATCCCAAACAAATTTTTCTGACCGTGGTACTGGCATCGGCACCTACGACTACCAAAACGACGACTGGATTCAACTCGGTGGCCGCATCGAAAGCGAAAAGACTGGTTTCGGCTCCATCGCCCGCTACAAGGACAACGGCCTCGTCGTGGCCGCCCACACTGCCACCAATATGGGCATTTACATTGTTGAAGACAAGGACAATATGACCCCCAACAGCGTCCCGAATGCAATCTACACGGGCAGCGACGTTTGGTCACACCCCTGTGTCACCACTTCAGGTCCCGAGCGTAGCATCATCCATATGGTTGGTGCCAAGTTCGAAGATGGAGAAGATGAATACGGCATTGCCCACGGCATCAGATACTGGCGTTCGAAAGATGGTATGACCTGGGACAAGGAAGCCGTTGTTCTCCCCTTCCTTACCGCTGATTATGGCACCGAACACGGCACAAACAGCTACTATTGGATGGAGACCACCGAAGACAACTGCATCGGTTTGGTCATCAACACTGGCTACACCGATGGTATGGTGCTTTACAGTTACGATGATGGTGAAACCTGGGAAAGAAAAGTGTACTTCCACGATCCCGCCCCGGGTTATGTGTTTGGAGAAGATGAACCGAGCTTCTGCTATCCTCGTTATACTTCCGCTTTGTGGAACTCAAATAAGGAGCTGATGCTGGCCTACGAATACAACTATAGCGACCATGCTGGCCACTATACTCCTGCCTATGGTGGTGTCGCTTTCTGGAGCGAGTATATGCCTTTCTACGGTGATGAGAATGCTGACTATTATTATGGTTTTGACCCCAACAACCCGATGCCTCCCGTCCACGGACAACCCTTCATTATGGACAGTGCCTATCTTTACGAAGACATTGAACTTTCCAATTGGTTCTGGAGCAACTCTAATCACGAAATGTGGCCTGAATATTTCGGTTACCTGACCACGCTGACTGACGATGGTGAATGGGAAGACCCCTACACTGCAACAGAGTGGAACATTGAAAATGTTAACGACCTCGGAGACCTTCACGGTACCTACAACGTGGGTAACACAGGTTTCCCAGTGCTCTGCAAGGTGAACAACAGCGACTCTGACTTGGTTGCCGTTTGGAGTTCATTGGACGAGAACAACAAGGATGGTGCTAATAAATATTATTTCAAACTTTTCGCTGCTTTCTCAGGCGACGCTGGTTTGACTTGGAGCCATATGAAGCAGCTCACCACTGACTTTATGTATGAATTGTCGGAATGCGTCTACCCGCAAGCTGCCGTTGTTGGCACGACCCTCATTGTGGCTGCTCAGCTCGACCAAGAAACGGGCACTTACGTCCAAAATGACGAGTCCACTCCTGATGACAACTACTACCAAGGCTTCACCTTCGAGCTGGATGAGCTCTTCCCTGGTGTCGGTGTGTCGGAAGTGAGCCACAACACACATATGAGCATCTATCCTAACCCTGCCGTTGATAGACTCAACGTCACCCTCAGCCAAAACGCTGACATCGTAATCTACAACATTATGGGTCAGAATGTGATGAATGTTGAAGGTCACGCTGGTGCCAACTGCATCAACATCAACGAACTCGGTGCTGGCATCTACTTCATCAGCGCTGGTTCAGACATTCAGAAGTTCATCGTGAAGTAAGTTACTATGACTTCATTCATAAAAAAGGAGGCTTTTGCCTCCTTTTTTTGTTAGACACCAATTCTTGGATTTCATTCCATCATTGCTCTCTACGGCGATTGACTATGTCAGCAGCCAAGAAAACCGCCTTGCGATAAGAATCGGGAATAGCCTTGTTCATATTGGCGATGTCGTAAGCTGGGCCATGCAAAGGAGACGTACACACCACAGGCAAACCAGCCCAATAATATGCATAGCCGTCCAACGACAAAAACTTCAGCGGAAACACGCCCTGTTCATAGTACAATGCCAGCACCGCATCGTACTTCCTCCACCAACCTGTGACAAAGAGTTGAGAAACTGAGAAAGGCCCAAAAACAAAAAGACCTTTCCGTTGCGCATCGCCCACAGCCTTCAGTACCTTCTCATCATCCCCAACGGGAAGTGAACCCGAATGAGGATTCAGGCCCATTATGGCAATCTTTGGTGAGCTGATGCCAAAATCAGTCTTCAAGGCATCAGACAGCGTGGTCAACTTGGCGACCAAATAGCGGATGTCAATCTGCTCTATCGCAGCACTCAACGGCACATCGGTTGTAGCCAAACCAACACGCAGCTGGCCATTCACCAAAACTTGCACTGGATCGACATCCTTATAGAATGATAGCAAGAAATCACGGTTGCTCTTGGCCACAATAGGATTGTCAGGAGCCATAACCAAAGCATCAATACCGCTGTTTTGGAGGTCATTGGTGGCTTTCTTCATTGACAGTACCGACATCTCGGCCGAAACATTGGAAGGCACGCCAGGCTCAATCTTCAACTCATTCTCCACTATGTTGATAATGTTGAACTTCTTGTCAGTAGCCTGCCGTGCATCACGGGTCAACGAATAGTTGGGACTATCCATACCGAAATTCTTCTTGTAATAGGAAAAGACTTTCGATTGACCATACAAGACAGGTGTCAGCGTTTCAAACATACGGGCATCAGAAAAAGCTTTCAGCATAATCTCGTATGCAATGCCATTGAAGTCACCCTGACTAAGGCCAATACGAGGAAGTTGAGGATTTGGAGCATTGTCTTGCATAGGCTATTTTTTACCAAGCTGAATTTCAACACGAAATCAGCGTTCAAAAGTAGACAATAAAATCAACAAACCAAAATTATTTGCTTTTTTTTATCAAAAAAGTACGTTTTTAAAGCCTTTAAGGATCATTTCAGTCGCCCCAACTTGAGATTTGAGATAATTCCGGCAGGTTTTTGAGGCTTTATGGTAAAAATCGTCGTCGGTCATTAATCGCTTGAAAATGGCATCCAACTCCTCAGCATCCCTAACAGAAAAAGCCCCTTGCAAAGCCACCAAATCGACCGCTTCCCTGAAACTCTTGTATTTCGGGCCAAACACCACTGGACAACCAAACGTAACCGGTTCCTGAATATTGTGGATATTGACACCGAAACCGCCCCCGATATAAACAAATTTCGCATATTGATAGAGCTGCGACAAAATGCCAATTGTGTTGACGATCAATACCCTCGATGGTTTTTCCAAATCAAGTTCATTGTAGCATTGGCTTTCGGGAAACATCACCTTGATTTGTGCCACATGCGACTCGGAAATATTGTGCGGAGCAATGATGAGGCAAAAATCATCGGGCAGTTGAGGCAGGAAATGCAACAACAGCTTTTCATCGGGTGGCCAAGTACTACCTGCGATGATGCATTGTCGCCCATTGATGAAGTGCTCAATGTCGGGGAAAGGCTTGGCCTGACGAGCGATAGCCACCACGCGGTCGAAGCGAGTATCGCCACACACGGTGACATTGACCATACCGTGAGTCTTGAGCAATTCAGCTGTGGTTTCGTCCTGAACGAAAAAATGCCTCACATTACGGAGTTGTTTGCGAAACCAGCTACCATACCAGCTGAAAAAATAGGAATCGGGCTTCAGGATAAGAGAAATATAAAACAAAGGAATGTCCGCTTTTTTCAAGGCCCGCATATAGTTGAACCAAAACTCATACTTGATGAAGAAAGCAGCTATGAAATGACGACTTTGCACCCATTGGGTGGCGTGGCGAGGCGTGTCGGTGGGCAGGTAGACGACCTCGTCGGCAAAAGGATAATCCTTGCGGACCTCGTAACCCGAGGGCGAAAAAAACGACAAAAGGATTTTGTATTTCGGGAACTCCCTTTTCAAGGCCTCGATAACGGGGCGACCCTGCTCAAATTCACCGAGAGAAGCAGCATGAAACCAAATCCACTGCCCAGCCTGCCCTTCGACAGACTCAAGAGTGTCGGCATTCGCAGGTCGTTGAGCTTGTAGAAACACCATCCCAAAAGATTTTACACTTTTGGCAGGGCCCTTTGACAAGCATTTAAGTTTATGGTTTTTGCGTCCTTCCACCCACTGCTTGGCTTTGGCATTGCCCAACAAAGCAGCCACCCTCACGCCGAAGGAATAAAGAAGAACACCTATGGTATACAGAGTCAGCACCTATTAATTATAATAGAAGTCTTGAGGTTGTCGTTCATAGGTCGGGATGTTCCAAGTGACTCGTATGCCGTAATAGAAATCATTGAAACGGATGCTGGGGTCGATGTGGCCAACGGGCTCCATCACTCCAGTTTCGGGATTGGTGAAAACGCGGAAATCATAGTCACGGAGACTGCGGGTACGTGCATAAGTCACCTCAAAAGCGATGGAAGTATTAAGCAATCGGGTATCGCTGAGAAGAAGATAACCAGCCTCCAGATGCAATGCCGGACCACCACGCATACGGTCGTAACCATACTGATAGTCACCATCGACCTGATGGGGTGGATTGAGCAAGTTCTGTTGATAATCTACACGAATTCGGTTGCGAAGATAACCCAAACCTGCCTGCACAAAGAAGCCGCTATTGGGATTAGTTCCGAAAGGGAATAACTTGCCTGCTTCGGCCTGAAAATGGAAACCGCGCTGGTTGATTTCAAAAGTCGAGTAGCTGCCTGTACTGCCAATGATTTCGCCATCATTGGTAGTGATACCTTCACCAAAGACCCCAATACGGTCGATATTGAGCTTACTGCCAAAGATGAAGTTACCGTTAGCCGTAAAAATCCAGTTCGACTCCGTCTTGTAAACAAAGCCACCTCCTAAATTGTTGCTTACCCCATACAAATCTTTGGTATCCATACCAGGAATATGGAAAGCGTAGGTCACCTGAAACATAGCCACGGGAATAGGCTCCTTCATAATATCTTTGGGCAACTGGGCTGAGAGTTGCAGGGTGATACCCAACAAAAGAAATAAAGGAATAAAGACTTTACGCATAAAATTTGATTTTTGACATAAACGAAAAATGGTTGATTTTATTGTTTGGCTCCCGCCGAGGCAGGAGCCAAACTAACTTTTACATTTTTACGACTCTGCGAACCAACATCTCATCGCCTCTGCTGATGCGAATCGTATAGATGCCTTTTTCGAGGCTAACAAGTTGATACGTGTCGCCATCCACTCTGATGCAGTCCACCCTCCTACCGTCCTCGGAATACACTTCAATCAAGGTCATGCCCGGGCATTCGATGGTCACCTTGTCGGAAGTCGGATTGGGGAAGATATTGACTTTGCCGTGGTTCTCGTCCACACCTGCAAAATAGTTAGCACATATCTCTTCCGAAAGATCAGAGATACCTTTTTCGAACACCGATTGAACAGCGTAGCAGTGCCGTGCATTGAGGGCCATTTCGGTATCGTTGTAAGTTGTTGTGCTGAGATTCTCTGCAATAAGCTCGCCATCGCGATAGAGATTGTAGGCAATGGCATCATCCACTGCATTCCAAGCGGTAGCCATCACGCCCTCATGCACATTGGTTATGTGGATTTCAGGAACGATGTTGGTAATTGCTACCCAATAAGTAGCCGGCAAAGCCATACAATCCTCATACACAGGCGTCACCTCAATTTGGAAGCCGTCTTCCACAGTAGCAGTGTAGGCATTGGTCTCCACCGTAACCCAATCAACGCCATCGATGCGGAGATGATACGTTTCGGCATCACCGTTCCATGTCACTGTAACATCCTTACCAATGAAGGAATAGTCAAAGCCATCCACAGCAGCGCAAACATTCTTCGTCAAGCAAACCGGTTCCGAATCACAGCCAAAGGCGGAATGAACTGTCACGCAGATGGTGTTCTCGCCCACAATCGGGTCAAACGAGAAGCCAGTAGCACCTCCCTCAGGTGTTTTCTGCATAGTGTTGCCATTATAGGTAATTTCATAATACTCCACATCGGGGACATCGCTCCAGACGAAATGCATACCGCTATAATCCATAGCTACAAACGATAGGTCCTCAACGGGTTTACAATAGCAAATTTCAATTTCGGCATCAACTTTATAACAAGATTCGGTCACGGGCGTCACTTTGACCAATGTCAAACCCTCTTCAGCCTCGAAGACATATTGCGTTGCAGCAACAGGAGGACCCACCTGACCATCAACGACAACCTCATATTGTTCGATGCCCTCAATGGCATCCCAAGTCACGATAGCGACATTGCCCTCCAACGTATACGACAAGTTCTCCACTGCATCAAGGATGCAGATATGCATAAAAGCATCTTTTTCGCATTCTTCGAAAACAGCCTTCACGTTGATGTCATGCTCGCCCGTAGGGATGGTGAACGAGAAAGTCATTCCATTTGTCGCACCCAACAGGTCCTCATCCAAATAAACTTGGTATTCTACCAAACCAGATATGTTTTGGGGTGCCTCCCATGAGAGGGTACACTGAAGGTCACTGGTCATAGTGTGGGTCAGATTCTGCACTGGACTACACTTTGACACTTCCACCTCGGCGCAGACATATTCGCTTTGGCAATCCATATAACAAGCATAGACACAATAGTTGTAGACACCTTCCTCAACATAATCGGTAAGCGCAGTTGAAGGGCTCACCACCAGTTGGGTGCTTCCTCGCCAAACCTCATACGCAAAACATCCTGAACTTTCGGGAGCCTCCCATGTCAAGTCAACACGGTTGCCTTGTGTCGTATAGGTCAGATTGTGCACTGGTTCGCAGAAACCTGAAACGCTGCTACCCACAGTGCAGTTGATGTCGAAGACCTTGTTGCCACTGAAACCGCCTTGATTCTCAAAAATGACCGTGCCGTCCTCGTAAGTGACCTCAAAACTACATTGTGAAGCCCCCTGTCCATTATGCCATTGAAGCATTATTCTTGAGCCAGAAACCAAATGGCGGGTGTATGTTGCAGAATTACCATCGTCGATAGTCATCTGCTCGGTAGGCGAAGTGCCAGAATAAGCTATAGTGAGATAGCAGCCCTGCCAGCCATTGCCGTTAGCATCGTGCAACGAAAATATGACATCACAAGTGTTCTGATAATTGAAAGTCAATTCAGTATGCTTCCCGTTGAGATCCACAAGGTCAAGAGTGAAAGGAATGACAAAGTCGTCAGGTGCAGCGGCATCAAGTGTAATATTGAAATCGGCATAGCCCATCAGTTCGGCACCAATTGTGCTGAAGCTTCTTTGAGTTTCATTTATAGTAACAAACTCATAATCAGAAGACAATACGCCCGTCACCATCTCAGCCAATTCGTTGCCCATATTGTCAACGAAGATCCGTAAATCGGCAGTTTCGCCAGGATTGAGGAGACCGTCACCATTGTCGTCGTTCAACACAGTTGTGGTACCATATTCCAACTGATCATCATAAACTGTAACTACCAAACCATACGTTCCCGTCCTTTCACCATCGACATACACCTCCAGATTGAAACGGATATCCTGCTTGGCCACCACTTGGTCACTAACGGTGAAAGCGAAAGCATCTTCCAACATCAGGGCTTCGTCAGGAGAAAAGTCAGGGCAAGAAGCCGTATTTTGCGTAACAATAACGTTTTCATCCGAAGTTGTCAATACGACAGAGACATTGCTTACTGGATTCGAACTTATGTTCACCATAACAACACTCATCATAACGGACTCTCCCGGATTCAAGACAGCGTTATTGTTACCGTCAGGATCGTGGATCTGATAAGAGTAATTATATTGAATAGCACCTACCTGAATAGCTTCCACAGCAGCCAACACATTCACGCGACCAAAACCAAAAGTGTTGCTCTTGCCTGTAGACAGCGGGACTGCTGTTTCCTCAAGGATACGGCAGACGTCTGACGGTGTAAGGTTAATGTCCTTGCTCAGCATCAAAGCCATGCAACCCGCCACACAAGGCGTAGCCATCGAGGTGCCACTCATATAAGTATATCCTGTGTTACTTTCATAGTTCAACGACTTGATATCGACCCCAGGAGCGCAAACATCAGGACGAATGAGCCCGATACCAGGTTGGTAGGGATAGTCGCCAAACTCGGTATTCTGCCAAGTGACGGGACCTCGTGAAGAAAAGTAGGCGGCTGCATCGTTGTAGTCAACGGCACCCACACACACCGAACAAGTCAAGCCGCCAGGGTTCTCGCCCTGCACATCGTCCATATAAGGTGGGGGGCAACTGCCAGGCACACGCACATTGTTCGGAATAGGATACATCCATGTCTGATTGCCTTCGTTACCTGCGGCAATAGCAGCCACAATGCCTGCATCCAAGGCAGCCTCGCAGGTATGACGCAACAAGGTACGGTCGGGAATGCTTGAGAGAGGCAAGCCAAGCGACATACTGAACATATCACACCCATGCTCCACTGCCCATTGTATGCCTTCGGAGATATTCTGGGCACCACCGTTACCAGTATTATCCAAGCATTTGACACACATCAGCGTAGCCTCAGGAGCCATACCCGTTTGCGAACCAGCAGTACCATCGCCCAATACCGTACCCGAGCAGTGCGAGCCATGCCCTTGGTCGTCCATTGGGTCGTTGTCATGGTTCTTCACATCATAGCCGTGATGTGGGAACTCAGAGCCACCATCCCATAGGTGGTCAGCTACATCAACATGGTTGTAGTTGACACCCGTGTCGATGACAGCCACCACAACACCTTGACCCAGATAGCCTTGCTCCCACACCTGATTAGCACCCACTTTGATGACATTCTGGGTGATTTCGCGAGTGGCCACAGCCTGACGAGCCGCATCACTCTCTGGAATCCAATTGTACTCCTTGGCAAAGCCTATGATTTCGATGTCGTTGCGACGAGCGATATCTTGAATGGCTGCCTTCGTAGCATCGAAATATAAAGCGTTGGCCATCCATAAGATAGTAGGCTCAGTGACCATACCATTGCGTTCCATTTCGGCCAGTGAGTGACGCAAGTCATACTGCGAAGCAGCAGAAAAGTCCTTCAACTCGTTGACCACAAACTCGCGCCGTTCGGCACGAGTAGTGAAATAGTTGGCACGACGGTTGAGTTGTGTCCGGTCGTATTGCGATTTCATAATGACAATAACCGTCATTTGCTCGTCATCGTTGCGACGGTTCATTTCTTCTCTCAGCTGCGGGTCAATGAAAGTTTGGGCATAGCCTGACATACAGACAAATACCATCACGAGAAGGGTAAATAGTTTTTTCATAGAAACAAACAATTGATTTTAAAGTTGCAAAGTTAGAAATGTTTTGCGTTTATTGTATCTTTGCAGCCCAATTTTTATCCTATGTTGGAATACAAATACACTGAATCTGTCCTTCCGAACGGCATTCGATTGATACATAAGGAAAGACAAGGTGAAATTGCCCACTTGGTGCTGATGGTGGAGACCGGCACCCGTGACGAATTGGCCCATGAGAACGGTCTTGCCCACTTCGTGGAGCACACCATTTTCAAAGGCACGCAAAACCGCAAGGCTTATCACATCCTGAGCTGCCTAGACAATGTTGGCGGCGACCTCAACGCTTTCACTACCAAGGAAGAGACTTGCATTCAAGCTACTTTTCTAAAGCAACACTACAAACGCAGCCTCGACCTTTTTGCCGACATCGCCTTCCGCTCCACATTCCCTGAAAATGAGCTAGCCAAAGAGAAAGAAGTCATTTTAGATGAAATTAACTCCTATCTTGATTCTCCCTCTGATGAGATTTATGACCTGTTTGAGGAAATGGTCTTCAAGGGGCATCCATTGGCACGCAACATATTGGGTACCACTGAATTGGTAAAAGGATTCCATCGTCAGGACATCCTTGACTTTATGACACACAACTACAGCACCGACCAGATGATACTGGCCAGCATCGGTGACATCAGTTTCAAGGAATTTGAGAGACTGGCGATGACCTATTTTGGCAGCCAACCTGCGCACATTATTAATAAAAAGCGCAAAACCTTCAAAGGCTACACGCCCGAAAGCCGCAACGAGAAACGAAACAACCACCTTAGCCACTGCATCATCGGTGGCATTGCACCCAAGTTTTGCAGTCCGCTAAAGATGCCCGTCGTGATACTCAACAATGTGTTGGGTGGTCCTGCAATGAGCTCGCGCCTTGGCCTGAACATCCGTGAAAAATACGGCTTTGCCTACAGCATCGAGTCACAATACACCGCTTATTCCGATGTCGGTCTTATCAATGTCTATATGGGTGTCGACCCCGACTCATTGGAACGTGCCATTGAGTTGGTACACAAAGAATTGGACAAACTCTGCTCACAGAAACTGGGCACACTGCAACTGCATCACGCCAAGCAGCAACTCATCGGTCAGGTCGCCTTGAGCTACGAAAGTGGAATGAACGAATTGCTGAGCGCGACCCGTTCGCTCATTATGGGCGAACCCATCGAATATATGGACGACATCATTCAGAAAGTTGAAGCAGTCACTGCAACCGACATCCTTGAAGTGGCAAATACTGTGTTTGACAAGAAGCAACTCAGCCAAATTATTTTTGAGGGAGTTGAAGGTTGAAACCTTTTCCTAAAATGGAACCATCCCAAAAATCCCATTTTTCAATATTAAAGCGGTAAATTTCGGTTTAAAACAACTAAAATCAAGATTTAACCACTTTAATTTCAAAACAGCAGCATTTTTTTCTCGCTGAAAAACAGCGGTATATCCCTAATGATGAAAAATAATTGAAAAAAATGCTTGACAAAATTTTCATAGATTGTATTTTTGCGGTATGAAATAACCGTAATACTACTTTAAACGGAAAATTTTGGATTAAAAAGTTCTAAAAACTTGCGGCTTAGGCCAACAAATTGACAACATGAAACAAAACTAACGGAATCATTCACCCTCAAAAACTAAAGTCATGAGAAAAAAAACTCTACTCCTTTTGATGCTCTGCGGGTTTGCTCTTGCATCGACAGCACAGCAGCCGCCCCTCTCCCGCTGCTCAGTCAACAACATTAATGCGACCATTATTGGTGACGGTTCATGCTTTGCAAAACTCGCCACAGTCAATTCAGACAACTGCCCTACATGGGAAGTGCCAGCAGGTAGCGGCAAAGAGACCGTTTTCCAGCATACACTATGGTTTGGTGGCCTCGATGCCGACGACAGCCTCCACTTGTCCGCTTTCAGGTTTGGCCAAGTGGGCCAAGACTACTGGTCGGGACCACTTACAACGACCAATGCCACCATTGATATGATGACCCTTCTGAAGTATTACCACGTTTGGAACTTGACCCACGAAGAAATTGACTTTTTCATCGCCCATCACGACGAGGCAGGCTACGAGACTCCCGACGACATCCTGACTTGGCCTGCCCACGGTGAAGGTGACTACGCAGCCAATCTCGCACCTTTCGTCGATGTGGACGGAAACGGCCATTACGACCCCGAAGCAGGCGACTATCCAGATATCAAAGGCGACCAATGCCTATACTTCATTTTCAACGACAGCTACAAGAACCATACCGAATCAGGAGGTAGCAAAATCGGGCTCGAGGTACATGCCATGATATATGCCTATAGCGACTCCGAAGATGAGGCTCTTAATAATACTGTATTTGTCAATTACCAGTTCTTCAACCGTTCAGCCAATGACTATCACGACGTGTATCTAGGCCTTTGGTCAGACTTTGACATCGGATATGGTTGGGACGATTACATCGGCTGCGACGTACTACGCGGTTCCTACTTTGCCTATAACGGCACCCCTATCGATGGATATGGCGAACCCGAGTCTTACGGCGAAAACCCACCTGTACAAGTGTTGACCATCCTGGCAGGACCTTATATGGATGCTGACGGACGCGACAATCCCAAGTACAACGGCGACTGTGATGCTTTATTCAACGAAACGCACCCCGCCGACAAATATGCTTACAACGGCTTTAACTTCGGCAACGGCATCGCAGACGACGAGCGTTTGGGCATGACGGGATTCTTGTACCACAACAACAGCTCTGCTATTAATGGCGACCCATCCACAGCTCCTGAGTACTATAATTTCATGAGAGGTATCTGGAAAAACGGCAATCATATGCAATACGGCGGTAACGGTTATGAAGGTCCAAACGTAGTAGGTCCCGAATGTAACTTCATGTTCCCTGGCGACAGCGATCCTTGCAATTTCGGCACCAACGGCATTGCGCCAAATGAAGAATACAACACAGGCGACAAGTTCTGGACAGAAGATGAATGCCAAAATATACCCAACGACCGCCGAGGTGTCGGCTTGGTCGGCCCTTTCAGCTTCAATGCCGGTAGCACACAAGTGATTGACTATGCAATGATAACAGTATGGAATAATGAAAGCCTTTCTGCCATAGAGCGCAAAGGCGACTTTATCGACCACATCAGAGACTTGTTCAACCACGGTTTCTCAAAATAACAAAACGAATTGTCTAACACTTTAATACAGAATACAATGAAAAAAATATACATAATGGTTATGCTCCTTATGATGAGCATAATGGTCGAAGCCCAAACGAGTGTTTGGAACGGCAGTCGCAGACTTTGGACACGTGGCGAAGGTACAAAAAACGCCCCCTATTTGATTGAATCTGCTGAACAGCTCGCCTTTCTCTCCTACGCAGTCAATAAAGGCATTGCCATGAACGAATTGTACTTCAAACTTACCACCGACATTGACCTGAATGGCAGCGAAGACCTACCATGGATCCCCATCGGATTAGGCGACCGCTGGTTCAGCGACGACGGTTGTGAGCGATTCATCGATCCCTCTTACTCTCCCATCTATTTCAGTGGGCATTTCGATGGCGACGGCCACAGCATTTACAACCTTTATGTTGGTGGCGGTGAATTCGTTGGACTGTTTGGTCTGGTGGCCGGAACAAGTTCTTCAATCGAAAACGTCAGCATCGAAAACGGTTATGTCAACGGCAACAACAGCGGAGGTATCATCGGAAAATGCACAGGCTACGACACAAACATTACAAACTGCCACAACAGTGCTGAAATCATCGGTTTGGAGGCGGCGGGAGGCATTATCGGATATGGAGGAGGAGTTATCCGCTACTGTAGCAACACTGGCAGTATCACAAGCTCAGCTACAGCGGGAGGCATTGCAGGGTTCCAGGCCAAAGAAATCGCCGAATGCTTCAACACAGGTGCCGTCACCATCAATGGCCAAACTGGAGGAGGCATCATCGGCAGGAAAGTGTCTGGCACTATAAACATCAGAAACTGCTATAATACTGGAAGCATTTCAGGCAATGCCTTATACGGCATCGGTGGCATCGCAGGTGTCCTTTTAGGCAACGGAAATGATATCCGCAACTGCTACAACGTAGGCAATGTCTCCAACGAAGGAGAAAACATAGGAGCCCTATTCGGAAACAACGTCGATGGTATAGTGGAAAATATTTACTACCTCAACACCTGCGGCGGTTGGGGGACCGGAATGGACAAAACTGCCGAAGAGATGCGTGACCCAACTTTCGTTGACCTGCTGAACAACGAAACCAATGTTTGGAGCTATGACAACGACAACATCAACGACGGCTATCCCATCCTTGGAGGCGACCCGCTTTCAAGCGCTGAAACGACTACCGCAACGATGGCTGTCTATCCCAACCCAGCCAAAAGCAATTTCACCGTGGAAGGTACGGGGCTGTTGACCGTCACCAATGTCCTTGGACAAAAAGTCTTGGAAATTTCGATTGAAGAAACGCTTGTCGTCACACTTCCCGAAGGCATCTACCTCTTGACGCTGACTAATGGCGACACCGCCTCAACAAGAAAAATAATCATATATTAAAACATACTTTTAAACGAACACAGGTACTTTTTTCATAATGATTTGGTTTAGTTGATATTATTGGGGCGGTACGAAAGCCGCCCCAATAAGAAGAAAAAAAAAGAACAAAATTACAATTACATAAATGATAAAACTATGAAGACCAAACTTTACACCTTCATCACCGGTCTGCTGATGGCCGCCTGCTACACGAGTTATGGACAGCAAATCGTCAGCGAGTTCGCTTCCACCGCACCAAGTTATTATTGCGAACTTGTCGAGGCTTCCGATGGAAACTTCATTATCGGAAGCTGTATCGACCTTTATAATGGGAGAAAATACACAGTTTACAAAGTCAGCCCTGAAGGTAACTTCCTCATAAGCGCAGACTTCAATAATGTTTACGGTTTGTTGGAATTCCCTTCCGACCCCAACATATTTCTCCTTAGTGGATATGAAATCGACGATATTGACAATACGTATCATCTCGCACTCACCTTTATTGATGCAGAGCTCAACACAATCAACGAAGTGAGCATTCCCATAGGCGAGTTCGGAAATGACTTCTGGGACGGCAATGTATTTGTCACACCCAACGATGAAATCATATTTCCCTACAGCATCGGACCAAACGATGTTTTCCACATCATGCGCATCGCCAAGGATGGTGCGTTACTTGAAGACAAGGCTTTCCCCGCAATTCCACGTGGCACATGGGATTATACACACGCTATCGCACCCGTGGCATTTTACTCTGATATCAACGTCACTGACAAAACACCTTTGACATACCACTGCCTTGGTTTCAGCAAAAACAAAGACGGCGAAGCTATGTTAGTCAACTACGTTTTGGACGATCACCTCAACTTGGTCGAATGCATCGAATACACCCCATACGATCAAAACTCAACTTTTGAGTTTGATTATAACACATTTATTAGCACGCTTGGCACAAATCCGGCACTAAAGCCGTCATATCTCTCCTCCTCTTTGAATTACAATAGCACGATGTTACCTGCAATCGTCAAATACGACACCAACAACCAGCCTGAAGCGATTCGAAAATTCTCAAGTTACGCCACTCCAGGCATTATGGCGACAAAGGATGAAAACACCATTTATTCCACATTGACTTATTATGGAGCTTTCATTTCCATCGTTCGTTTGGACGGCAACCTCGATGTTGCTTGGAATTTCCCACTACCCAACCCAACTTCATCAGTAAACGCATTGAACACGGTGAAAGTCTTGAGAAATGGCGACATTGCCATTGGGGTCTGTTTATACAGCTATTCAAACGAGCAGCCCATTTTCAAGTTCTTTATCATTCGCGACAACTATGATGCCATTCCCGAAACCGCTACTGTCAAACGGTCTTTCAACCTTTACCCCAACCCCGTGAAAGACCAGCTGAGTCTCATCTTTACCGACGACATCGAGCCTGAAAGCGTGGAACTCTACGACCTCTCAAGCCGCCTGGTCGGCACAAAACGCAACGGATTGGAAAGCATCGACATAAGCTCCATACCAGCAGGAATCTACATTCTGCACGTCACCCTGAAAGATGGGACAAGCTACTACGAAAAAATAATGAAAGAATAAAGTAAGTGCTTTTTTTCATAATGATTTGGTTTTAGTTGATTTGATTTGGTAGAGGCAATGCTTTGCATCGCCTCTACTTTTTTCCACTAAAATCAATTCGTCTTAAACTTGTACTTCACCTCTTTCAGCTCGACATTAGCTTTTGTAATCTTGTTCTTCAAGTTTTCCTTGTAATTCGCCACTTTGGCAGCCATCTGTCCATCGCATAAGGCTAACATTTCGGCAGCGAGAATGGCGGCGTTGAGGGCACCATTCACGCCCACCGTGGCCACAGGAATGCCAGGAGGCATCTGAATGATGGACAGCATAGCGTCGAGGCCATCGAGCATGCCTTTCACGGGAACTCCGATGACGGGCAACGTAGTGTTGGCGGCAATCACGCCAGGCAAGGCGGCAGCCATACCAGCAGCGGCAATGATTACTTTAATGCCGCGACCTTGGGCTTCGCGGGCAAAGGCTTCGACTTCTTGCGGGGTGCGATGCGCGCTTAGGGCGTTCATCTCAAACGGGATTTCCATCTCGTCGAAGAACTGTGCGGCTTTTTCGAGAACGGGAAGGTCGGAAGTGCTTCCCATGATGATGCTTACTATTGGAGTCATATTATGTTGTTGAATTGTTGAACTGTTGAAGCGAGACTGGGAACGGCCACATCAACGCTCTTTACCCTCATAGCGGAGGAACATCCGCCATCCCTTGAGCGCAAAGACGCTTTTTGCACAAAGGATTGGGGGTCAAGCCCGCAATGAGGGTAAAAGAGCAAAGAAAGCCACCCCTCAGACAATCCTCGCCTCTTTCGGTGGCAAAAATAGTTTTTTTCCCCATGCGGTTGACCCAATGGATGCATTTTGTATATTTGTAACCTCTAAACAAACGGGAAAGAAAAAGATAATCCTCTGAAAATGAAAACAGTAAAGGTTTTAGACAAGGAATTTGGGCTGTATATCCCCCAAGAAAAAATCGAAGCCAACATCCAAAACGTGGCCGACCAAATCAATCATGACTTGGAAGGTATGAATCCGTTGTTTCTCGTGGTGCTCAACGGCGCCTTTATGTTCGCCTCCGAGCTTTTCAAGCGACTGACGATTCCCTGCGAGATTAGTTTCGTCAAGCTGTCGTCATACGCCGGCACGGAGACCACCAACGTCGTTCGCGAGCTTATTGGCCTAGACCATCCCCTGAACGGCCGCCATGTGGTCATCGTGGAAGACATCGTCGACACGGGTCACACCTTGCGCTACACCACCCAGAAACTCCGCGACTTAAAGGCTGCCGACGTGCGCATCGCCACGCTGTTCTTCAAGCCCAACAACTTCCAATACACATACCCCATCGACTACAAAGGCATGGACATCGGCAACGACTTCATCGTGGGCTATGGATTGGACTACGACCAACAGGGGAGAAATCTGCCGGCTATTTATAAAATTATTGAGTGAAGAGTGTGGAGTTACGAGTTATTTGGCTGTTAGCTATTAGCTGTTTGCCATTAGCCAACCAGCATAGCAAGCTAACAGCTAATGGCTAAAAGCTAACAGCCTTCAATTAAACAATTCAACGATCAACAAATCGAAGATTCAACAAAGTTAATTCAACAACATATCATGCTAAACATCGTACTTTTTGGCCCTCCTGGGGCAGGCAAAGGAACGCAGTCACAATTCCTGCGTGAGAAGTATAACCTTACCTATATCTCAACCGGTGAAATCCTGCGCGAGGAAATCGCCGCTGAGAGTGAATTAGGTCTTCAAGTGAAGGAAATCATCAGTCAAGGCAACCTCGTCTCCGACGAAATCGTGGCACAAATCATCGAGAAGAAACTCTCCGAGAACATAGACTCGGCCGGTTTCCTCTTCGATGGCTACCCTCGCACAGTGCGCCAAGCCGAGATTTTGGATGAGATGATGGAGAAATTTGGAATGTCGCTGACAGGCGTTTTGAGCCTCGAAGTGCCCGAAGAACTGCTCATCGAGCGTATGCTTGAACGCGGCAAGACCAGTGGTCGAGCCGACGACAACCTCGACTCCATCAAGCACCGCTTCGTGGAATATGAGGCCAAGACGCGCCCCGTGCTCGACTTTTACGAAGGCAAGGACAACCTGCACGCCGTGAATGGTGTGGGCGAAATCCCGCAAATCTTCGAGAACCTTTGCACCGTCATTGACACGCTATAATCTGAAGAATCTCTAACCGAATCAACCCGAATGTATCCAAAACTATTCGGAATAATTCGGATCAGTTCGGTTAGAGATTTGTAATCAGTGTTCCCAGCGGATGTCGTGCTTCAGGTCTGTTGGTGGGTTGCCGCCGATGACTTGATGCTCGCCGCTGAAAGATGAGGTAAGCAGTGTGCCTGCCGCCACGACCGTGTTGTCGGGCACCTCGGCACCTTTCAGCAACACACACTTGCAGCCAATCCAGACATGGTTACCCACAACGATGGGCTTGTCGGGATTGATGCGCTCGTTTTCCGAATTATTTGACACGGGACATGGGACTTCGGGACACGGGACAGAACTAGAGTCCCGCGTCTCACGTCTCGTAGTCTCGTGTCTATTATATAGGGGATGTTCATCGGTGTCCATCACGAGAATGTCCCAACTCAGCAGGCAGTCGTCGCCGAAACGGATTTCCTTGGCGCATACGATGGTGCTTTCGGCAGTCATGTTGAAGCCATCACCAAGACACAAATTTCCGCGAACCGAAATCTTCGAGCCATGTCCAATGCTGGCCGTGCCGCCAAAGCTGACCGTGCCGCTCACCTGCCAGATGCCGCGTGAGCGCTTTCGATCATAATGTCCCACATCGCCGAAGCCGATTTTCACCATTGCCCTTTCCACCTTTTCGGGAAGTTCCACCTTGCCGTGCAGTTCGCGCAGATAGGTGCGATGCGACACCACGACAGGCAACTTCAAGGCCGTTTTCAGCGGAAAATAATGCAGGTTGAAGCGCAGCGTCTTCGGAATCGAGCAAAGGATATTGAA
>JAEEGL014300309.1_pt1 | contig 24901 bp, 16 predicted proteins | sample 9134231 | NCBI WGS metagenome assembly JAEEGL01 (sample SAMN16246548, study PRJNA631951) | gut metagenome | biome: gut microbiome; feature: rumen; material: fiber-attached | host: Bos | place: Iran: Karaj | collected 2018-10
ATAAAAGAATATGAATAAAATAATGAAAATAAACAATTAGAATTTGAAAAATATTATCTCAATATGCTTGATAATAATGTTATTCATAATGAAATTGACTATCTATCATTTAATAGTATTTTAAACGTGATTCCTGAGGTGATTATATTTATTGGAGGTGATGAAAATGGCAATGAATTATTATTAAATAAATTTTATCTTAACTTTGAATCTAATTTATAAATTTAATTCAAGATTCTATTACTAGAAAAGGTATATATAAAGTATAATAAATTAATTTTTGTAATCGATGAAATGGTTAATGAAGCATTTAACAAAAACTATGAATTATTCAATATTAATGTTAATGAAACACAATATCTTTTTATATTTTATATACAAAGTATTTGAAAAAAAATCATATAAGAAAATATAAATTCCTATTATAAATAAAGCCTAAAAATTTAGAAAAAATAAAAAATAAAAAATTCAAATAAAAAAACCTACTAAAAAATAATTATAAGAATCTTTTTAATCTCAAAAAATAACTAAGTAAACCTAAACAACAAAATGACACTTTCAACAAAAATAACAGAAAGTAAAATCATAGTAGCATTTCTAAAGCAATTTCTTTTCATTTTTTTATTAGCTTCTTTTAAATTTTTATTGGCTTTTTCAACATTATCAACAGTAGTATCAATATTATAATCAATTCTATCTAAAATAGTTCCTTGTTCTTGAACAATAACTTGTAAATCTTGAAAAGTTGTAGCCAATTGATTAATAGAATTTAGTAAAGTAGAAATTTCTTCATCTCTTCTTTGTAATTGATTATCTGCATGAATGTTTAAAAAACCTTCATTTGAATTTTTAGAATAATTAAATTTATTTTTTTCATCATCTTCTGATATATCTCCTACTAATTCTTTATAATTTTTAACATATTTTTGCTCATTTTGTTTAAATTCATGTGTAAAGTTTTTTATTTTTTCAGCTAAATTTATTTTTATATTATTTTTTATTTCTTCTTCGCTTTCTGAAGGTAAATTCATTTTTGATAATTTTTTTATATTTCCTTCTGCTCTTTTTACTTTTAATGTCATATTTGTTATTAATTCTTTTATTTCTTTATCAATTTGAATATTTTCTTCTTCATCAAATTTAGGCATTATTCTTCTTTGTTGTAATTGTTGAAGTTTTGTAACTATATTTTTTTATGTTATATAATTTTTATTTACAATTTGATTTTAAGTCTTCATATATTACATTTGTTGAATTAAATAAATCTAAATATATATTTGAATTATTTCCAAATGAATTTTTTTCACTTAATTCAATATAAATATTGCTTTGATTTATTAAACTATTTTTTATATTATATATTTCTTTTTTACCTTATTTTCCCATTATCATTTAATATTGAATCTTTTGTAGGATTATTTGTAGATGATTCTTTATATTCTTCTTTTTTTTTATATGTTAAAAATTCTGGATAACGATTTCTTATTACTCCCATACATATTATTTTATGATTTGAATTTAAGGAAGGGTTAGATTGCTTCTTATACATTTTCAAAATATAAAGAAAATATAATATTAAATAAAAAAAGAAAAAATTAAATATTTTTGATAAAAATTTATATTTTATAAATCACAAAATGGGAAATTCATTTTTTGATCCATTTAAAACCCAATCTGATGTAAAATTAACTCCATTAGAACAAGGATATTTTAATAATATAAATCAAATTTTAAGAAATAATTATAAAAAATACGAAGAAAACGATGATAATTATGCTTTATCATTAGAAGAAAAATCATTTATTTCATCTCAAAATAAACAAAAACCAGTATATGAATATTTAACATGGTATGAATACTTATACGATTATTTCTCAAGAAAAAGTGATAAAGGAATACCATGGGCAACACGTTTATTAGAATATTTAGATAAAGATGATTTTTTCTCCCAATATAAATATCAATCAATATTTTTTTACCAAAATTTTTATTTATCAACATTTCCTCAAATTTTAAAAAATGAAAATGAAGATGAAGAAATATTTTCGTTAGAAGATAAAGAAGGGAATATAACAAATTATACTGAATTAAGTATAACTTCAAATTTAGGAGGATCATTCCTTGAAATAGATACAGATGATTTATTATCTGATAGTCCAGAAGCAAAATATAAAAAAGGAAGAATAATAGTTAAAGAATATGTAAAAGTATTTAAAGACCATATATATGAAAATAGAGATCACCCTATTAATAAAGTTATTCATTATTTTTGTAAATATTTTTCTAATTATATCAAAGATAAAATTAAAAGTTTTGAAACTGAAATGCAAAAAGACCCTTCTCAATCACAAAATTATTTACAAGATATTAAATCTTTTGAAGCTACTATTACTAAACAATTACAGAAATTTTTAATTAAGATGCAATGTGCTTTAAAATTATATTATGTTAATGTTATGGATTATAATATATTTAGTCAAGAGAAAGATGAATTAATAAATTTAATAACAAATCTAACTTTCAAAACTGGAAAATTATATGATACATTATATGATTTATATTCATTGAGTATGAGTGATATAATAAAAAAATTAGAAGATAAATTATTAGATTTAAAAGAAGTAAAACCAAGTGATTTAGGAATTCAAATTAAATTTTGTTTAGATGATAGTACTTTAAAATTACAACAATCAATATTAGAAGATAAAAGAATTGAAAGAGAAAAGAAAAAATTAGAAGAAGGAAAAGTAAATATTGAAGAAAATGAAAATATAAATGAGCAATTAACATTAATATCAAAAGAAATAGAAAATAAAAAAAGGCAAACTTTAGGAGATATAAAAGAAGAAGATGAAATGGGGAAATCAATATTATATGAAGATGAAAATGAAGAAGATGAAAATAATATAGATACAACAAAGAAAAAAAAAGATAATATTATACCAGAAATATCGCCAAGTAGATATACAGTTAATTCCTTTAATAATAAAAAATTTAATTTCCCTAAATTACATGCAATAACAAGAGATACTTTAGCAAAAAAAAATGAATTTATAGAAGATGCAATGGAAAATGATAAAAATTTAATTCCTTATTCTTCAGCTATAAATATATTAAGAGGAATAAAAAAATATAAAACTCCTTTTGAAAAAATGATGATTATTGCTTCAATAAGTGATCAAATAACTGAATGTTGTACTGTATTTTGGAAAGATATGGAAAAATATATTAAAAAAGATTTTTTGAGTATTGAAGGAGATGAATTAATGACTATTTTTCTATATATTATTATTAAAAGTCAAATGCCTGAAATTTCTATTTTTGCAAAAATGATTAAAAATTTTACTACTGCAACTACAAAAGGAACTATGATTGGTTATTATTATACTACTTTGGAAGCTACTATTATTTATATTGAAGAATTAGGAGATACTAAAGAGGTTATTAAGAGGAATAATCAATTGAGGACTTCTAGAGTTAGTTTGGCTAATATGATGAATAAATAAAGATTTTATTTTTTTTTGTTTTTTCTAATAGTTTCTTTTTATTAGGATTTAACTATTAAAAATTTTCTTTTTGGGCTCATTTTTTTTTTTTCATTTATCATTTTTTTTATAATAAAAATTTAAAATAATCAATTATAATCAATTCATTATAGATAAATAAAATAATTAATTAATTAATTATTTATTTATTAATTATTAGTTTATTTATTAATTAATTAATTATTTAATTAATTATTTTTAATATAGGGAGAAAATGGAAACTTCTAGATTAAATTTTTTTTTATTCTATGAATATTATCTTCAAAAAAACCTCCTTAACTTAATCAAAAAAAAATAGAATTTCACATAATTCCCTTTAAAGAACAATCCTATATTTAATTTACTAAATTAATAAAATTCTTTTTTCAAAAATTTACAGTTTTTATTTTTATTTTTTTATAATACATAGAATATTTCATTTATATAAATAATGTGAAAATGGTTAATTTTTCAATAAATAAAAATTAGAAAGCTAATGAAAAGTGAACAAATTGAAAATGAAATTAATACTGACTCAAAACCAAAAGTCAGTGAAGAACAAAAAGAAATCATAATAGAAGATGAAATCAACACTGATTCAAAGAAAAAAACAAATCAAAATGAAAAAGAAATTGAAAATGAAAATATAAAACCAAATGAAACACAAAATGAAAGTGAAAATAAAAAAGCAAATGAAAAACAAAATGAAAAACAAAACAAAAAACCAAACAAAAAACAAAATAAAAAACAAAATAAAGTTCAAATGAATTCAATATTTGATGATTTCTTTGAATTACCATTTAAAATATCAAATATATTAAAAGACTTATCAATAAAAGAAAAATTTGAAGAAGAAAAAAGACTTTCTGTACCAAATTTAGCAGAATTTTTCAATATGTGTGAAAAGAAAAGAAGTAAATGGGATGAAATTCCAGTAACAAATATTCAAAAATTTTTTGATTTATGTGAAAAAACAAATTTAAATGAAAAAAAGGAAAAAGAAAATAATAAAGTTTCTAAAAAACCAATTAAAGGATTTTCTAAATCATATATTCAAACTACAATATATAAAAACGGTCATAGAATAGATGAAACTCAGCAAATTATTAGAAATGAAAAAGGTGAAGAAGAAATAATAAAAGAAAAATTAGTAGATGGAAAAGGAAAGAAAACTATTACTAAAAACGGTCAAAATAAAGTTATAACAGAACAAAAAAAATTATTACCTGAATTTACTTATGTTAAAAGATATCATCCTATTTATAATGTTTTTGATGACTTTGATTTATTTGAAATGAAACCTAGGAAAATATATAATAATGGATTTTTTGGAGGTTTTCTTCCAATGAGATTACTTTTGTAAATTTTTTTCCAATATTTAAATAATTTTTAATATATATTTTAATATTATTATGAATTAATTTTCAAATATAATTATTTTTTGTGAAATATTATTGCATTTATTTACATTTATATTATTATTTACAAAGTCGAAATATCTTTTTTAATTTTACTATATTTTGGTAATTATTTTCTACTTCAATAATAAACACAGAGATTATTATTAAAACTATTATAATTTCAGTTATCCCATCAATAATCAAATTAAAATAAAGTAACTTATAAAATTTTTTTATTATATTTTGAGTTCCAATTTTTATAACTTTAAAATTAACTATACTTCTTAAAGGCCTATAAATAAAAAAGTTAAATAAACAACATTTATATAAATAATCTTTTTCAAGATATTTAATAATACTTTTATAATCTTTATTTCCAATTGATTTTATTCCATCAATCATTAAAGCAAATTGATTTTGAAAAATAATTTCAGATTTATGTTTTTCCATTGCATAAGTAGTTTTACAATAAAATGACAAATTATCATATAATTTAATTTCAGGAAATTTTATGTTGATTTTATTTAACCTATCATCATTAGCTAAATTATAAAAATCATCACAATTAAGTGAAACAACTTCAGATAAAAAAACTAATATATTAGATACTTTTTTTTGGTTTTGTTCTGTCTTAAATATTTCAATAAATTTATCTTGAATATCAGCATCAATACTTTCATATCCTATAATTTTAGATATTTCTTCTTCTGTTTGATTAAGATACAGTAAAAATTGATAATAAATTATAGTTTTATACCCTGATGCTTCTGTTGAAGCGCTTATTTTAAGTAAATTAATAACTATAATTGCATTATCAAATGTAATCAATAAATAGTAATTTTGAATTAAAAATGATATTATTGCTAACAATATCAAAAATATTATAAATAATATATATTTATTGTCATATTTACTTTTTTTTAAGGTTTTTATTGAAAAAAAATATTTTTTTCTTTCTTGTTTTATTAATTTTGAATATTCTTCTTCTTCTTTTTCATTATTTTTTTTTCTATATTGTTCTTTTATATTTCTTTTATATTTATGATATATACCCTCTAATTTTGATAAAATTGTTACTGGATTTTCTGTGTATATTTGAATTAGTTTTTCTAAATTATTTATCTTTTTTTCAAACATTTCTTTAAAATTAAAAGTTTCATCATTATTTTTTAATTTTACTTTAATTGAATTTAAAATCATTAATACAACTGAATTGAAATTAACAATGTATAAATAAAGAAACAGAATTAAAAATATTTTTATTATGAAAATAATTATTTGATAGATTAAAGAAATTAATTTACAATTCTTTAATAAATCATTATAATAGTCATCTAATCTGTATCTTATTTTTTTTAAATTTTTTTCATAAGAGTAAAAATTTAAAAGAATTTGATATATTTGAATATGACTTGTTGAAAGTTCAGCATCATAATTGAAATTTTGAAAAACATTTGTTTTATAATTTATAATATAAAAAGGTTTAACCATATAATCATTCTCATAGTTTTTCATTATAATAAAACAATTAACAATTAATTCAAAACCTTCATTAAGGGAAATCTGATTTTTAATAATATCAATTGTTTTAATCTTTAGATTAGGAACAATTTGAATAAAAGTAAATTTCTCTTCTAAAATTTGATTAATAACTTTATCATTAATAAAATTTAAAGAACTTTGGAAGGTTTGTAAAGTATCTCCAATTGTATTTGCTAATAGATAATTTTCTTCTTGAAGAAGATGAGTGAAGTTTATAAAATGATTTGGATAATTATTATAATATCTATTTGAATATTCCTCCATATAATTTATACATGTTGTTTTTTCTGGTGTTTCTGCTATACACATTAATACTAAAAATGAAGCTATTGTATGATATAATTTCCTATAAAATAATCTAAAATCTGTCATCTTATTATAATGAGATTCGAATTGTTTTTGTAGTTTTTCTTGATGAATAAATCCTATTATTAACATCATTATAATAATAAATAATAATAAGATTTCAATTATTTGAAAAATACGAAAAATTCCAATTGATAAAGATTCATGATTTGAATCAAATTTTCTTTTTTTAGAATAATTACCAACATTTGAATTTATACTTAATGGAGATTCTATCGATGCAAAACTCATTTCATCTCTTTTATATTTTTCTGTCAATGATTGATGTGTCAAACTTCCTTTTAGATGTTTATAATTTTCAATTGAACTTTTTCTTGTTTTATATGAATTATAATAATATATATTATATTGGTCTCTCTCTTGATTTATTGAAAATAATAATTGTAAATGCTTCTCATCTAAATTATTTTCTGAAAGAAATACTTTCAATGAAACAAAATTTGTTTTTACTTTCGATGGATAATGATATCTTTCATCTCCAAATCCAATTAAATTTTCTTTTTTATTTGTTTTTGACTTATTTGAGATTATTATATTATTGTCAATGATATACTCACCATTTAAAACTATTTGATGTGACATTTCTTCTTTATAAAGGAAATTAATTTTTAATTTCAATAATCTATAATATATAATATAATTACTTTTACTTATTATTATTAATTTTATTTCAGGAATATTATATTCAGAAGCCTCAAAAGTCTTTTTTTTTGCTTTTATTAAAGATAATAATAAATCTTTTAAATGTTTCCTTTGGATTTGTTCTAAATTTTTAGGAAAAAGAACAAAAAAAGAACAATTTAAATAATCAATTAAGTCTTTTCCAATTCTTATTACCTTTAAATCAAAATTTATTACATCTAATAATAAAGTAATATTATTATTATTATGATAAAGATAATTAATCGTTTCTTCATATTGAGAAAAATGATCTCTTATTTTAATTTGGTTATTTGAAATATGCTCATTAAAAAGTTCTTCAAAGAAAATTGAACAAATACTTAATAAATAAAAAGAATTATTTCCATTATTAATATTCTTTCTGTTAAATAAAAAATTGGTAAAGTGATTTGAACTTATCTCTTTTAATGATATTGATAACTGTATTATATTTTCAAATTGAATTGGTGAATCTGTAAAAGATTTGTTTATGATTTTTTTTAATTGACTTAAAATTTTTCTTGAAATAAAAATAAAATCATTCATTAAAACCAATTGTTTGATTAAAATTCGTTGTTCATCTATTTGTGTTTTATTTTCTTCATTTAATATTATATACAGAATTTCTAAGTTTAATTGTAAATTTTTATCATTCATATAATTAATATAATATAAGTGTAAAATATTCATAAAAATATGTGGTGAACATGAAATATATTTAAATTTTTGTTCTATATAATTTTCCATTATAAATTTCAATAAATTTAAATATCTATTATGACCTGAATAAATTTTAATAAAAAAGTCATTATTATGTTCTCTATCATTTTCTTCTTCTGTAATAGATTTATTTCCTTGGAGTTTAATACACATATCACAAATATTGCATTGTTTTCTATGAAAATTAAGTGCTTGTTGAAATTTGATTCTATTTTGTAAATCTGAGTAATAAGCAAAAAGATAATAAATTGCATTTGAATCATTATTATTTTTTCTAATAATAATTAAATCAAATGGGTCGTAAATTATAGTGCCTATTAAAGAAGCAATAAAAACATAAAAAATAACATATAAAAAGTTAATTGATAATATTTTATTTGATTTATAAAAAAACATAAATGATAAATTGATTGTAATTCCAAAAAACATTGATAATCTAATTTTTGATAAAATTATATTATTCATTAAAAAATAACTTTTTTTAATCATTATAAGAATAAGATATAAAGAAGTAGTAATATAAGAAATAAAAGAAAGAAAATAAAAATATTTTGAGATTTTAGCATTACCGTTTAAGCTTAATGAAATTAAAATTTTAGCGAATGTATTACATGTATCTATTATTAAGCTTAAATTATCATATGGAAGAGAAATAAAAGAAGGAACATAATCATAAAGATGAAAATATCGAAAATTATTTATTGTTATGCTTAAATGATTAAAAGCAATTAGCAAAGAAATACAAAAATAATAATCTTTTAAACTACAAATCATTGATATATAAAAGGTAAATAATAATCTAAAATAGAATAGTTCATAAAAATTGATAAAAATTAAACCGATTATTTTACTGTTCCATTTAATAATATCATATAATAAGTAAAAAAGGTCAAATATTAATATAAAGGAAAAAAAAATAACAAATGTTATGGTTTTATTTCTTATGTTGAGTATTTTTAAGAATTTCAATGGAATACTAACTTTAATAGACTCTAATTTATCTGTTTTATTATTAAAATGGTTATTAAAAATTTCCATGAATTGAGATAATATAATAATTGATTCAAAAATATATAATACTGAATGTATAAAAATTGATTTAATTAGATATAGATGCATATGATAAAAGTAAAAAGAAAATGAATTAATTTTTTTCATTTATTTAAATAGAAAAATAAATTAGAGAATAAAGACTTTCTCAAAAATATGTATATTAATTTAAATTATTATTTTATAAAAAATAAATATAAATACAATTATAATAAAAAATTGTGGCTTCTTTAATTCATATTATAGTATTTTTAGTTAAATTCAATCAATTAATTTATTTAATGTAAAAATAAAACAATGAAACAAAAAGTATTTTATCATTGAGAACAATATCTCAAATCAAAACTAAATCTAATTTAATATTCATCCAGAAAATAAAATATTCACAAAAAAATGATAAATAAAAAATGAAAATATGTCATTTAAAGGTAAATATAAATATAGAAATTCATTAAATTAAACATAAAACAAAAATATTAATATTAAGAAAAATATCTACAATAAATTTCAGATAAAAAAAAATGAAACAAAATAAATTAATATCAAAAATGATTAATTACTTTAAGTAAAGGATTAAATCTTTTAAAAAAATTATTATTGAAATTACTTCTTAAAACAATATTATTTGATTTTATAGTTTAATATTAAAAGTAAAGAAGAAGGAATAAAAGATTCTTTAACTTTTTTTAGTAAATAAAGATTATAATGTTCATATATTAATTTTTAGAATCGATTCTTATTGGTTTCCATATTTTCAAATATTTATTGAAAAATTAGTTTCTTATTTATTTTCATTTTAAAATATTTTACTATTTATATTGTGATTTATATTATGATAATTTTTTTTTTTAAGGAAAAACTCATATGACTTTTTATATATCATAAATATAGAATCCAGAAGGAAAGAATTATAAATCCCTATTAAAAAAGAACTCCTTTATTTTTATCAAAAATGATTGAATAAAGAAACTATTATAATTAATATGAAAATTTTTAAATTATATTTATAATTTCTAAAATAAAATTTTTAAATTAAAAATAAAACAAACCAATAAAAGCAGAATGAAAAATAAATTAGAATTTTAAATTCATTTTTCATAAAAACTAAATACATACATTATAAAAAAAATAAAAAATAAAAATTAAAAAATTTTTAATCTAAAAAAATGGAAGAACAAAAACAACCTGAAGCACAAGTTATAGAAATTCCTCAAGATTTAATCCTTGATTTAGATGATAATATGAAAACTGTAATGAAAGATGTTATTAAAAGAGCTTTTGATGATGAAAAAACTCCTGTTAAAATGTGTGAATTTATTAAGGCTAAATTATTAGAAAAAGAAGAAGGAAAATGGAATGTTATTATTGGAAAAGATTTTTCTACTATTGTTGTTCATAAAAGTAGAAGATATGGATTATTTAAAGTTGGAGAATTAAATATTTTAATTTGGCAATCTGGAAGTACTACTCTTTAAATAAACCTAGTTTTTCAATTTTTTTTAAAATATAAAAAGTAACTTAAAATTTTCAAATTTATATTTTTTATATTTAATATTTATCATGCTATATTATAAATATATAAAAAAATCCAAGTAAATAATTATAATTACACATAAAAAGATAATAATTATATACCTTTAAATATAATAATATATATAATAATAAATAAAATTTAAAATCAAAAAAACAATAAAATGAGATTAAAAAAATGATTTCATAAAAAAATCAAATTAAAAAAACAATAAAAAATCATTAAAAAAAAAAAAATTAAAAAAAAACAAAATGTCATCTACAAACATTTTATCAAATGGTTTTTATGCAGCATCCCTTTCAACATTCCATCTTCTATACATAGTAACCTTAGGAATCTTAGCAAAAAAATTTAAAATAGTAGATGAATCCTTTCAAAAGAACTTATCAAAAGTAGTAACAAACGTAATTCTTCCATGTTTCATATTTGCACAAATAGTAAATAATTTTCGCATAGAAAACTATTCATTAATATTTGATTCTTTATTTGGATGTTGCTTCTTATTTTTCTTTGGTTTATTAATGGGATATATAATATCAAAATTTCTTAGAAATTCTCCTTGTCAATCAAGATTTTTAGAAGCAGTTTTTTCTACTCCTCATACAACATCAATGACAATAGTATTAATTCAAGTTATTGGTCCTTTATTAGATTCAATAATTCCAAGAAGAAATTATTTTGGAAATGCTGAAAAAAGAGGTTATTTATATATTGCAATGAATAGTATATATTCTAATATTTGGAGATGGTCTGGTGCTTATTATTTAATTGATGAAGAAGATTTAGTTGATCATAGAATTGAAGGTAATGATGATATTGAAACTAGGAAAAGTCAAGCTCCTGATAGAAACATTTCAGACTTTTTTAAAAGTGTTGTTAATGTTCCTTTAGTTGCTTCAGGATTATCTATATTATTTACTCTAAATCCTTATTTTCAAAGCTATTTTAATACTCCAGGTTCTTTATTAAATGAAACTTTAATTTCTGTTAATGTTATGGTTGGAAAAAGTTATGGATTTATAGTCATGTTTTTATTAGGTTTATCTTTTGCTGATTCTATTAAATTTCCCAGTGATAAAAACAATAATAATGTTAAAGAAATCAGCTTTTTAAATAATTGTGATTTGTTTTGGATTTCTGTTATGAAATTAATTGTTATGCCACTTTTAGCTTGTCCTATACTTTTATTAATTTTTAGAGATTGGTTAAAAAGTGATGATGTTTTAGTCTTTATTTTTTTGTTTATGGCAAGTGCTCCTAGTGCTATTAATATTATTGTTATTTGTACTTATAAAGATTTATATGTTCAAGCTGTTTCTTTACTTATGATAGTTATGTATGCTGCTTCTATTATTACTTTAACTTTACAAGTTACTTTCTTTGTGTATGTTATTGGATATTTAAATCTTCAAACTACTAGTCCTACTGTTCCTGTTATTTAAAGTTTTTAATTTTTTTTTGGATTTATTTTTATAATTGCTTTTTTTATTTTTTTATTTTTCTTTTGTCTATTGGTTTTTAATATATTTTTATTGAAAATTAATAAACTAAAGTTTTTACTAAAAAAAATATATCTTTTGAAGATTTTTTATTTATATTTTCTTTAATTGATTATAAATTTAATTAAAAAATAAAATTTGCCTTTTTCAAAATACCCACACCTTATAATAATATTTTTATATTCAATTCATGGAATTAATGATTCATAAGAAAACCTTTTATATTTCTTATTTTTATATAAAAATAGATAATCATTATTAACTTTTATGATTTTATTTTTATACTTTTAATTATTCTAATCCAATTTCATTTAAAAATGATTTTTTTTTATCATTTTTTTCAAGTAAATTTTGAATAATAAGTAAAGTTTTTTTAAATAAATTATAAATATCATTGAATTTATCAATATGTCTTCCTATATCACAATCTTCATCAATATAGCTTTCAATAGAAATTTTTTTATTACCATTATTTATCTCATAATTCCATTTAAACTTAGATATAATTTTAAAAACCTTTCCACCTTCTTTAATACTAATTCCATTATTTTGATAATCAAACTCATTTACATAATAATTTAAAAACATAATAAACAATTTTCCGAAATTTAAATTTATTTTATTTTCATTCTTTGAAATATAAATTTGATAAAAATGAATGACTAAAATAATAATAGAATAAGAGCTCATTCCTCCATTATTTCCATTATTGAATTTTTTTGAAGACAAAAATTTTTTAATAAATAGAATCATATATTTTAAAATTGGATGATGACAAATGAACTTATTTATAATTTTTGCAAATTCTAATCCATCAGTTTGATTTAAAGAAATATCAATATGAAAATTTGTTTCATCACAAATAGTTTTAATTATAGGAACTTTAGCACTAATAATTTCAGTATTTTCATTTGTTGAAAAACCTTCACTTATTAATATTTCTTTAAAATTGAATAAAAATGAAATTTCACTCAATTCTAAATATTGAAGATTAAATATTATTGAAATATCAATATCACTGTCCTTTGTATCTAAATTTTGAATTGATGAACCATATATTATATAAGTTGATGTTGGATAATATGAAAATAATATATTTTCAAACTTTTTTATTGTTATATTTCTTCTCTCTTTATAATTCATTGAAGGGAGTATTTTATGTCTGGAATAATCAAATATTTCATAATGTAATTTTATTATTCCAGAACTATATTTTGAAAGATTAGTTTCCCAATATGGTATATCTTCTTGGGAAGATTCTTCATATAAATCATTCATTTAAATAATTGTATAATATTCTTTTTGAATTGTATAATTTTGCATAATTTTAAAAAAACATAATTTTTAAATCTGAAATATTGACCAATCAATAAATTAGTTTATATTTTTTCATTGGAAATTAAAATAATTTATATTACAATATTTTAAAATATTTATACTATTTTAATTTTGTCAAAACTTAAAGTTTTTTTAAGAATTGATTAAAAGATTATATATATTAATTATTAAATATTTAAATTGAAGAATAATTTATAATATTTAAAAAAAAAATACTCAGAAAAAAATAAAAAACATATAAAAAAATGGGTTGTTGCGGTTCCCAATATACAGACTTTGAATTAGAAAATGCAAAAAATTTAGATGAAGTAATTAAAGTAATGAAAAAAAGAAGTGAAGAATTAATAAAAGAAAGAGATGAAATAAGTGCTCATTTAAAAGATCCAAAAAATGAAGTAACTTTTGCAAGAATAGATGATTTAACTCAAGAAGATTTAGAAAGAAGAATACCTTATTTAAATAAATTACATGAAGCTTATGAAGATGTTATTCAAACAATGGAAAGTGTTGATTTACCTGTTGATGAAACTAAAGAACATTTATTTAATATTATGAATAATCATTTTATTTCTTATGATTTAACTGAAAAATATAGAAATGATGTTGCAAAGTTTAAACAATTTGCTTTTGAAAATGAAAAAAGACTAACTGAAGGATTTACTAAACCTTTACATAGTGAAAATTAATTATTTTTGGTCATTTGGGTTTTTTATATTTTTTATTTAATTTTTTATAATATTTAATATGATTTTTCTGGAGTTTCTTATTTTTTAAAGGATAATATTATTCAAAAAACATTTATTTATTTTTTTAATGATTTATGAATAAAATCATAAAATTAAAAAAATTTTTAAATTCATCACAAAACAATTAATTTTTCACTAATTGAACTTATTATTTTTCCTGAACAAAATTATTTATAAACTTTATAAAATTCAACATGATAATACTCTTGTTTTAATAAATAATGTTAAAGGGCTTTAAGATAACGATGATGAAAAATTTAGAGAATATGAAGAAAAATAATCCTATTTAATTATTGATATGAATAAATTTTTAATGTCGCAATTTAGAAAAAAATTTTTGAAAAAGTAGTTGACCCAGTAAAAATTAATATTAAAAATATAAGAAAACAAATTATATATTTAGATAAACAAAGGGCTTCAATAATTAATATTTTATGAAAAAAAAGAAAATTTTAAATTCAATGAAATAATAAATAAAAAAGAAAAAATTAAATTTTTAGAAAACAATATTAAAAATGATAGAAATATGCTTTTATTATTTAATTGAAAATCAAATGATTTGAAAGATAACAATAACACTGTTGGAAAAAATTTAGAATATGTAACCAAAAATTATAAATAAGATATATTTTTTGTTATAGTTTTTTTTAAATTAATAATAAAATTGTTGCTATTTTAAAATATACTTTATTTTTTTTAAACAATTAAATAAAATTATCATTTTTAAAAACTAATAATAATTTCTTTATTGTTTAAATATTTCTCTTTCAAGTAATTCATAAATAAACTTATGAATAAAATTAAATTCTGTCTCATTTTTAACAAGAAACACTCTCATTTCTTTTAATTGTCTGACTAAACCAAAAATAGAAACTCCAAAATATTTATTTCTTTGATTTTTTTGCAATAAAAGATTATTATATAAATTTATCATAGTTAAAAAACTTCCAGTTCTCCCAACACCAGCAGAACAATGAATAACAGTAGTATTACTTTTTTCTTTATTAATAAAATCAAACATTTGAACTAAAATATCATAAGCATCTTTAATATTTGGAATAGCATGGTCTTGCCAACCAATATAATTTAAATGATAAACTTCTTTAATTGAATCATCTCCATTTTTTTTATATTGAATTTTCCTTATTATTAAATCTTTATAATTTGTTTCAAGTTGACTAATATTTTCTAATTTAAATTTATTATCTTTTTCCATTATATTTTTATTCCAATATTCACTACATTTTATTTTCTTATCTTCTTTTATATTACATAACATAACAATGATATTAACATTATATTCATAAATCATTTCCCAAAAATCAGAAACTGTATGATCTAAAGGACCTTGAGTTGCAATAAAATTTTTTTTATCTGGAATATTAATAAATGAAGCATTAATATAATTAACTTCTTTTAATGGAACTAAATTATCTTTAAATGGTAAAATATCTGAATATCTATTTTTATTATTGAAATCTACTTGTCTTTTATTATTCAAGTTTGGATAATCTACTTCATTTATTAACAACAGAAATTCTTCATGAATATATTCATAATTGTCTATTAATTCTTTAAATTTAAGAAGATCAATTTTACTTATTTTATAGGAATATTTCTTTATTTTGTTAATTAATTTTGAATAACTTTCATCTTTGTATTCTTTTGGTAATTTTTCAGTAAATGGAATAGAAAATTTAGAACCCATTAAAAGTCTATTTTAACCTTTTTAAAATGAAATTTATTTTTTTGTATTATGAAAAAACATTAATTATGCTTTTCATATAAAAGAAAATTTTAAAATCTATTGTAATCTCATTTCAGAAAAATTTAAATAACTTATTCTCTAATTAAAAGCTTTTACATAATAAAAATATACAAATTAAAATAAAAAAATCCGAAAAATCTATTTAAAGATTATAAAAAAAAGAAAATTGAAAACAAGATGATATGAAATTATTGAATGTAATATCACAATTAATTAATAAGAGAAGAAAAAAATTTAATTAAAAGAAAATCTAAAAAAGAATGTGTTTGAATTTGGTTTTTAATATTATTATAAAGATTAAAATTGTTTTTTTAGAATGAATTATATTTTTTATAAATTAATTTACTTATATTAAAATATTATATGAATTATTTAATTATTTCTAAAGTTAAATAAATATGTTTTATTTAATCTTTTCAAAAAATTTTTAATTATTTTGTAACAATTTCTGCATAGCTAAACAAAATTCTTCAAAAGAAATTTTTCCATCAGCGTTGGAATCAACTTCAGAAATAATATTAAATAAAACAATATGAACATTTTGTGGATCAGATACACTTTTTTTAAAAACTTTTTCAATTTCATCAAAAGAAATTTCTCCATTATCATCAATATCAAAATATTTAAAAGCAAATTTCAATATATTTTCTTCTAAAAATTTCCTTTTATTAACAGCAGCTCTTACAAATTCTTCATATTGAATATAACCATTATTATCCATATCTAATTTTTTAAAAATTTTTTTACAATCATTTTCTAAATTTTCATTATTTATAACATCTTTTAATGAATTATATAATTCTTTCCAATTAATTTTACCATCATTATCAACATCAATACTATTAAATAATTTACAAGCATTAACAACACTAATTAATTGAGGAAAATTATGTACCAAATAAGCAAGAGAAGTTTCTTGTATAATAGAATGACTTTTATAATTTTTTAAATTATCTAATAATTTTTTTATTGTAGTTTTATTTTTAATTTCATTTAATAATTCTTTTATTTTTAATTTTTGAAACCAAATATGATTTAAAGCATCTTTTGCACTTATTCTTCCTTTTGGATTAACAGTTAATAAATTTTTAATTAAATCAATAGCTTCAATAGATATATTATTAAAAGGACTTATTTTAATATCATATTTTCCATGCATAATATTTTCGATAATTTCATTATCTTTTCCTCCTGAAAAAGGTAATCTTCCACTTAATAATAAATACATAATTACTCCTATAGACCATAAATCACATTTTTCATCATAATTATTAGTAAATAATTCAGGAGCAGAATAATATGAAGTTTCTTTTATTTTTTTTTCTATAATTCCTTCTTCATTCATTTTTGCTGTATCGAAACCTCCTATTTTAACATATAAATTATTATTTTCTCTTTTTGATATTAATATATTTTCTGGATTTAAATCTCTGTGAATTATATTCATTTTATGACAATAATATATTGCACTTAATAATTGATATATTATATATGCTACTGATTTTTCTTCTAAATTTCCTTTTTGAGATAATTCTTCAAAAAGTGTTCCTCCTGAACATAATTCTATTACTATATTATATGTTTTTGAAGTTGAATAAAATTCAAATATTTTTAAAATATTGGGATGATCCATTGTTTTTAAAATTGATATTTCTCTTGAAATTTTTTTTTCAGCTTCATCTGTATATATTTTTGATTTATCTAATATTTTCATTTCTCTATATTCTCCTGTTAATTTATTTATTACACTATATATTGATCCATATACATCATCTCCTAAATGTTTTTGCATTTTATATTCTTTTTCTGGATTTGTTTTTAAATCACTTACAATCACATCGTTTGTTATTTTTATTGATAAATCTAATAATTGACTATCTTTATTTGCTTTTTCTCCTATTTTTTGAAGTTCTATATTTTTTTCTTCTTTTGATTTTTCATTTCCCATTTTTATTTATTAAATATATATATATTTCTCATTTTTTAAATATTTTAATTTACAATTAAAAATGTTTATTTCATTATTACTAACCTCTTTTTATATTATTACTTCAATTTTTTAATACAATTAATATTAATTATATATAAATATTTTTTTTTTAAAAAAGAATTTATCCTGAAAAAAAATTTAATTTTTTCTTTTTTCCTATAATTATACTAAAAATATAATCTATATCATCATCAGTGTAATCCAATAATTTTAAAAGAATTTGTAAAAATTCTTTATTTTTATTATCAATTCTAGTTTCGTAAATGAATTTTTCTAAAGGACTTCTTAATAGATTTATAAAATCTTCTTTTTCTTTCTCTTTATTATTTTTCAGTTCTTGAATTATTTCACATAAATTTTTATTTATATCACTTAATTCTTTATTTTTGTTCTTTAATAAATTTATTTCTTCTTTTTGGCAATTTGATTCTGAATTAACTACAACTTCAATATCTGGATGAATTAACATATTAAAAGAACTTACTTTTAATTTAGGTTTTTTGTTAAAATTTTTTTGATTATAATTTATTAAAATTTCGTTTTCCTGTTTTAGTTTTTCTATATTTGATTCTAATAATTGTATTATTTCTTTTAATTCATTTATATCTTTATCATAAGTTAATTGTAATATATTTAATTGTTCTGTTTTTTCTTTCAATTGTATTGTTAAATTATTTGAATTAAGTTCTTTTTTTAAATTTTCATTTTCTACTTCTAATTTAATTAATTCTTCTTCAATATTGTTTTCCCCAATATTGGAAAATATATTTTTAACTATTTTTTCATTTTCATTTGTATCTATTTGACAATTAAGAAAGTCAATTTCTGTTTCTAAATTTTCTCTTTCTTTATTATTTAAAATATTTTCATTGTTACATTCAGTTTGCATTTCTTTATCTTCTATTTCCTTTTCATCATTTTTTTTTAATATTTCTATTATAATATCTTTTTCTTCAATATCTTTTTTTAATTCTTCCAATTGATTTTTAAGAATTTCTTCATTTTTATTGATAAATTTTTTTTTTGAATCCTGAGATAAAATATAAGATGCAATTTGAGATTTTAAATTTTTATTTTCATTCAAAAGCTTTTCTATATTATTATTATCTTTAAATTTTTCTTTTGTAGTAGTTAAATTACTTCCATTATATACTTCAATATTATCATTATCTCTAAAACTAAGATTTTTATTTTGAGTAATTTTATTACTCTTATCTTGAAAAGTAAATTTATTTTCTTTTATATTAAAATCTTCTTCTGATAAATCTTGAAAAGAATCATTTAATTCTTTTATTAATATTGATTTTTTTTCAAGCTTCATTATTTTATTTTCTATTTGCTTAGCTTCAACATTTAAATTAACAATTTCTTCTAATTTTTTTAATAATCTTTTAAATGTTTTATTTGCTTCATAATTATTATTTGATTTCCAATAAATTGAATCTTGAAAATTTCTTAAAGAATTTGAAAAATTCATTATCATATCTGTTAATCTATTTAATTTTGATGAAAGATTATTATAATGTAAGATTGATACTGTATTATTAAAATTATTATTATAATTTTTATTAATATATTTTATATTATGTAATTCCCTTAATATTATATTTCTATAATCTTTTTCTTTTATTAATAATTCCCTTAAATATTCAATTTCAGAACTTTTTTCTTTAATTTTATTTCTATATTCTTTTACTAAATTATATCTTTCTTTTTCTTCTTTTGAATTATTAATATAAAAAGTATTATTTTCATAATTAATATCAGTATGAGTTAATCTTGGTTTGATAAAACTTTTATTTTGCTTTCTTAAATTATTCTTATAAAACTTCTTTTGTTCATAATTATTTGATTCACTTTGATTCGATAAACTTCTTAAATTAATTGGTGAAACAAATCTTGTTCTATTGTATCTTGAATAACCCAAATTCAGAATATTTAGCTTACTTTTTTTGTTGTTTTTTTTTCTGTTATTATAATTATTATCTGACATTACCTTTATGATTTTTAAACAATTATTCAAATGATTATTTTGAATTGATTCAATTTCTTGAACTGAATTTTTAATTTTTTCTTTGATATTATCTATTATATTAATTTGATTTAATGCATTTTCATTTTTTCCATTTTGAATGAATTCATTTAATTTTTGGATATTGTTTTCAAAAAAAATTGCTATATTATCATCAAATTGTTTAAACTTAATTCTTGAATTTTTATGTAAATTTTTTAATTCATTTAAAATGTTATTTTGTTCCTTCTTTCCTAATTCAATAGGAAAATTTTCTTTTAAATAATTTATAATTTTATAATTAATTTCGTGTTTAATTTCCTGTAAATGGGAACATAAATTATTGATGTAATCTTCTTGTTCTTGAGTGAGATAATTAAAAATTGAATACATTGAATTTTTTATTCCATTTATATCAATTTTTCCTAATTCATATGATAACCAAGATAATAAATCATTTTCTCCTCCATTTTCTATTTTTTGAAATTTAAAGTAATTGAAATAGTCATTTAACTCCATATTTAATTTTTATTTATTAGTAATTTTTTTTCTTTATTTTATTAAAAATTAATATAATGAAAATCAATAAGATTTTAATAAATGAAAAAAAATTTTTATTAACTTATCTGGATAATATAAATTTATATATTTTATTATATAATATAATAAAGAAAATATGTTTATTTAATGATTATTTTATTTCAAATAGTTAATTCATATTTTTTGAAACCCCCCTTTTATATTTTATTATTTTAAACAATTTTCACTTCCAAATGCATTTTTATAAATAACTGTTTTTTCTATTTCAAAAAAATTATTTGTAAAATTATTAATTGATAATTATCTAATAATTTATAAATATTCAACATTCAATTCAATCATTTATTGTTATAATCATTGAAAAAAGTTAAATTAATATATAAATATGTATATTATCATCGATGATTTTTGCTTGTTAAATAAAATAAAATTGAAACTATTTGTAGATTCATATTAATTTGTTTTTTTAACCATTTCCTTTTTTTCTTCCGTTTTTTTAAGTTTTATTTTTTATTTTCATTTTTTAAATTAAAATGCATTTTATTAAATTTTATATTTTATTATGAAAGAATTTGGTAATGTGAATTTCTCAGAAAAAGATATTCAAGATTATTTAATTTTTAAAGATGATTTAGTTTCTTTAAATAAAAATCTTTATGCAGAAGATAAAGAAATTATTAATTGGGCTTTTATTTATAGAAAAATTTTAAAAAATATTTTAGTTGTTCCTCAGAAAATAACATTTGATGAATTAAAAATTAAAATAAGTATTATTAAAAAAAATATAAAAGATTATCAATTAAAAAAATTAAATTATCCTCAAGAAAAAAAAACCAATTTCACCTCAACTCAAATAATAGATTATTTCACATATATTTTAAAAAAGAAAAAATTTAATCAAAACGAATTAAATAATGTATCATCAATAAAATCATTAGAAGAGATAAAAAATAAAGAAAAAGAAATTCTTAAAACAAAAATAAAAAAAGAAAAAGAATCTTTAATATTATCTCAAAAAAATATTATAAAAAGAAATCCTATAAAAAATTTAAAAACTTCACTTGGTTTTGGTTTATTAGATAAATTAAATAATGTTTATGAAAATTATAATACAAATAAAAAAACGAAAAATATATTTAATACTTACAAAAGCAAATCACCTTTAAATATAAATAATAATAATAATATTACTTTTAATTTAAATAGTTTCACTACTTCTACAAAAAATAAAACAACTACAACTAATAAAAAAATAATTTCTAAAAATAAAGAAAATGCTGAAGAAAATGATTATTATTTTGAATTAAAAGGGGGCGATGAAATTAAATTAAATGGTCATCAATTTTTTAATCATAACAAACATAATACTATTTGTATTCCTTATATTAAACAATTTAATAATCAAAGAGATGATATTGAGCCTAATTTTAGTTCTCAATTTTATTATGGATTATTTAATTTTCATAATTTATTTTTTGAATCTAAAACTAAAAATTTAGATGAAGACCAAGAATTACAAAGAGCGAGAATTACTTGTGATAATATTTTAACTAAATTTAATCCTTCAATAAAGAAAGAAAGTAATTTAATGAATTTAGAAAAATATAAATAAATAAATATGTATATATATTTTATTTTTTTTAAACATAAAAAAAATGTTTACCTACATTAATATAATCTTTCATTTAATTTTTCAAAATAAGTTTAATTTTTACTTTTTTGAATCTTTTAAATCTTTCCAATTTTTTATATTTTAAATATTTATTGCTTTTTTATATTAATTCATAAAAATTTTATATGTTAAAATTCATTAATTATTATATATAATCATCAAGTATTTCAAATTTTACAATTTAAATAAAGAAAAATAAAAATAAAAAAAAGCACAATAAATTATTTTGATATTTTTTTAATTTTTATAAAACTTATTTGATTTGAAGAATGATTTCTTTGTTTAAAAGAATTAACATTAGTAGGAGTAATAGAAATTTTTCTGGTATTATTTTGTCTAACATTATTTTTTAAATTTGAAGTTTTTCTTAAAAATAAACTTAAATTATTCCCTTTTTTAAGCTTTGAAAGTAATATTAATATAATATTCCCCCATTCATTTAAATTTCTACTAAAAGTAATTTTTTTAAGTACATTTAATTTAACATCAAAATGAATAGAATAATTACCTAGTAAATCTTTTTCTATTAATTCTCCATTATGAATTGATTGAAGTTTTAATAAAGTTTTAGTTATAAAAGGTTTATTCTGATTAAATTCATCTTCATCAGAAATAGTACTAAGTGAATTATCAATGGTATTATTATTTTGGTTTTTTAATATTAATGATAAATTTTCTTTTTTAACAGAATTAAAGGTTTTATAATCAAAAGTAATTTCTCCTGTAATTGAATTATATTCTATAAATTTAGTTAAGTATTCAAGTGGTTCAACAAATTTCGATGATTCTATTATAGATATAAATTCTCCTATTGTAAATCCAAATTTTAAACATTTGTTTAGACATTTTATATTTTGTGTATAAGGAATTTCTAAATTCATTGGTATTAATGTTATTAAAAAATTTTTATTTTCATGATTTGAAAAAATAAATAATACCTTTTTATCATTTAAATTATTTTCTTTTATTCTATTTTCACTTAATTGAATTTTTTTATTTGTGTAAAGAATTTGATTATTTATTTTTCCTTTTGAAGAAATTGTATCTATAATTTTTCTAAAAGATTTAAAAGAAAATAAATAATTTGTTAAATAAAAATCCCAATTAAACATATCTTGAGAATATAAAAACATAATTAATTTTTCATCGATATATTTTGAAATATATGTTTTTGTTTTTACTATATATAATTCAATAATAGGCATTATTACTTGAACTTCAAAAACCTTTTCATATGTAATCCATAAAAATTTATATATATGATATCTTTTATTTGATTTTTTATCATATTTTTTAAAACTTTTAGGAATTAAATTGTAAAATTCTTCATCATATTCAAAAGTAAAACTTTTTAAATTATCATTAAATTTAAAAAGTAAAATTAAAAGTTTTTGAATATTTATTTCAGAATTGTAATAAAAAATAGGAATTAAAAAAAAAGGTAAAAGAAATTCTTTTTTAAAAGAAGAATCTTTTTGAACATGAAATTTAATAGAAACAGAAGATAAACCAATATTAATTTCTTTATCACTTCCTTTATGAAGAATTTTATATAATTTAGTTAAAGAATAAGGAGGTGCTTTTATTTGATTATTTTTAAAATTATTTAAATTGTTTACAATGAAAGAAATATTTTTATTTATTCTTTTAATAAAATCTTTTTCATTATAAAATTTTTTTTCATCATAATTTCTTTCAGTTATATTACTATAAGTGTCAAATAATATATCATTAACTAATCTATAATTTCCTTTAATATTTTCTGAACTTTGATTAAATGAATAATTTTTATTTTGAAATTTTGATTTTTTCAAATAATATTTTTTAAATCTATCCTTTTCAAATTGAGAAATTTGTTTTGGAGTTTTAAAAAAATTTTCACATGATACATTTTTCATTATCCTCCTACAATTTTTAATTTCTTCTAATTCTTTTTGATTATTTTTTTTATAATTAGGTAATAAAATTGGTAATTGCTCTTTTATCATATCATTATTATCTTTAAACATATAACCTAAAAATTTTTTTTGTGTTTTAATTAAATTCTTAGTGATTTGTAATATTTTGCTAATTCCCTTTTCCTTATTATTCATAATATTTTATAAACAAAAAAAATTAAAATTTAAAAAAAATAAGAAAATAAAACATTAAATTTTAAAATAAAAAAAAAAAAAAATAATATTTGCAAATAATATAAAAAATAAAAATTTCAAAGATTTAATTAATTTGAATCATAAAATTTTCCAAAAAATGTATAATATTCTTCAATTTGTCTTGGAATTTCTTTTAAAACTTCTTCACTTAATTCTTCAGAATTATTATTAGAATAACCACCTTTTTTAAATTTTTCATATTCAACAAATTGAACTAAATCTCTTTTAGTAACATTTCCATCAAAATCAGTTAAAGGTTCTTCATCTCCATCTAAAGTAACCATATTAGAAAAATCTGCATCTCCAATTCCAATAATAATAACACTTAAAGGTAAAGATGCACATTCAACTAATAATTTAGTTGTTTCTTTCATATCATTAATTATACCAT